>CEVZ01000762.1_pt1 | contig 19118 bp, 10 predicted proteins | sample 361371 | NCBI WGS metagenome assembly CEVZ01 (sample SAMEA2620217, study PRJEB7988) | marine metagenome | isolation source: saline water (ENVO:00002010), including
GGTTTCTTAGTCACACTCCATACTGATCTCTTATTTTTCTTCTCATAACTCTTAGTTAATCCTGAGTGTGGAGTTTGTCCATACTCATTATTACTTGTGTACTTACCTTTACTTCTATCTCTGGTTCCCCAATCTTTTGCTGGTTCCTTTATTGCTTCATTATCATAAAAATACTTCTTATTCTTACTAAACAAAAAGATATATTCATGTGCTTTAGTACACCTATCCTTTACACTCTCAGGCATTGGATTAGGTTTATGCCATATAATATCCTGCCTCAAATGCCATCCATCTGCTCGCATTGCGAAAGCGAACATCCAAGGGATTCCGATGAGGTCTTTTTCTTTGAGTCCTCCGATTCTATTCGCTCTACGAGGACACACATCTGGTAGGTCTTGTTTAGTATGCGAGACTGTTTGTTTTGCCAATCCTTGTCCCCTTCCAGGTCGGTAATTATAGTAACTATCGCCAAGATTAACCCAACAAGTTCCATCATCTGTGAGCACATTTTTTACCTCCCTGAATACTTTTACTAACTCATCAATGAATTCTTCTGGAGTTTGTTCCAGACCTATTTGTGAATCTTCACCACCATAATCTCTTAGACCATAGTAAGGTGGAGATGTAACACACATCCTTGCTTTCTCATCAAACTCTTTAAGAGTCTCACGACAATCGCCAAATAAAATAGTATCTCTCATAATGTTATTCTACCCCATCAATCCAACATTTAAAAGAATTTAGATGCCATTGTGAATAAAAGTAATATTTCGCCTCTTCACCAGCATTAACAATTAAACATCCATCGTGCCAATCATATTTCTTTGCTGCCTTATATACATTCTCAAAATATCTATCCATTTTAAATGGAATAGACTTTGCATACTCCCAAAAAGGAGTATCAAACTTAGAACCATTCTGATAATGCCATAGTACAAATGTTTCAACCTGTTGCATTGCACCATGAATATGGTCATTCATATATTCTTTATCTGCTCTTGTAGGTAATAAGGGTTTATGACTATGCCCATAGATACTATTTCCATCAATACTATCTATTTGATTAATATAATCCCAAGCAACTTGACATACTTTCTGATAAAATGCAGTAGATGTAGCTTCTAATGGTTCTAAAAATGCACATCTATTACCATTAAGAATAGTTCTATCACCAACACAAACATCTTTTGCAATGTAATTATCAAATTTTAAATTAGAACCATCAGTTTCAGGAAGATCAAATCTTTCTAAAAAATCTGCTCTTGCTACCTGTGTTGATGTTATTGTATCATTATACAAATAACCATAGGATACACTATCCTGATTAGGAATAACAAATGCCCACCCATTAGGAGTAGCAACAGTTCTTGTATAATGTAAATCAGGATCTCTACCTGCCTTTCTATAAAGAAGTGCAGAGTTTAAAGGATTCTTTAATGGTAGATATTCAATTTCACCCTTCCTATCTTTACCCCTACAATCAATAATCCAATCAGCATCTACTTCACTTTCAGGATCATTAATAGTTTTCTCAATAACATTATAAACACCTGATTCTAATACTGCCTTAGATAATAAACTTGGAACATAGTGCATAGACATTGCATCTTTAGTAAATGGATGAAATATCTTATCATTCTTCTTACCCCAATTCTCATATAAAATACCACTTTTGAATGTTGCACCAATATTATTATTGTACCAATTAGTTCCTAGAATTGACTCAAAATACAGTAAAGGTGCTAATGTTGTACCTTGTCCAACCTTTTCCATTGGATGCTCAACAGGACTATGATATATGTCTATCTCAACTCCATGAGCTCTACCATAATGCTGAAAATGTAATGCAGATATACACCCTGCATTACCAGCACCAAGAATTGCTATCTTCATTTACTATTCCAATCCTCTAAAAGTTTTGAACTACTATTCATCTTATTATTACCACCAACACCAAATTCAAATATAACTCTAGGATCATCTTTATATTTAATATATTCTGGAACATTCATTCTACCACGATCTCCTCCATTTGCAAAGACCACTTCATCATATACTTCTAATGCCATCTTGATAGCATCACAAGCACTATCATCTTTATCACTAAACTCAATAACAACATCAGGAGTCTTTAACTCTTTAAGAACTGACATTCTCTCATCTATATTCATAAAAGGTTTTCCCTTTTTTCTTCTTAACCAATCATCAGAATTTACAGCAACACATAATGTATCACCAAATTCCTTTGCTGCCTTGAAGTAAGCAATATGCCCACTATGTAATGGATCAAATCCACCAGTAACTAATACAACTTTACTCATACACTTTCTTTGATTAAATTATAAAGTTTAGTACCAAAATCACCTTTCTCTTTAGGTACTATATTCTTTGCAATAAATGTAATATCATCAAAGTCAACTTTAAATGATACAGAATCATCTTTGAGTTTTGTATTCTTCATACAAGCATCCCAACTGCATATTCCAGCAGTATAATTCTTTGTATCCCATAATAGCATATAGTCAAATGTCTTTTCTGGCAACCCTTTGTTTCTCCCTTTAAAATTCATAAGTGTTACCTCTCTGGTATATGGTTTTGTTTTAAGAAACAATCCATCCATACCCTTTGATTCATAATAGATATTATCGTGAATACCTAAGAAGTCTCTACCATTCTCAGTATCACCAACATATCTTAATTGACCACCACTATACTTTGCAATAGCAATCTCTTGTACTTCTGCCCTTAATGGGCGTGTCTGTTGCCTCTTTAATCCATCTGTAGACTTAACTACACCAAAGATAGAGGGAAAATCAAATTGATTGAAGTTAATCATCTTTTAATAACAGAAATTGCAGGTTCACCCTTATTGAACACAGTATCAACTACTGCCTCAACCTTTCTTGCGGTGCTAATACCAACATTATTATACACAGGAATACATACCTTTCCGTGAGTCTTATGACACTTTCCTAATCGGATCACTCTACCAATCGTTTGACTGATGCTAATATAATCCATATTCCTCATAAACAATGCTGCCTCAAGACCTGCAACATTAATACCTTCTGAAAGGATGCTATGATGAAGTACAACGAACCTTGTATCATCTCTACCCCATTGGTTCAATGTATTAAAAAACTCCTCTCTACCCACCTTTTTACCATTGATTATAGCACCTGTTTTAGCGGTGATATACATCCAATTATATCCATTCTCTTTTAACTCATAGCAAAAATCAGTTTTAGATACTAAACTAATAATCTGCTTAGTAGATTTGGCACATATAAGAACCTTATCCACACTCAAGTTATCAATAGCACTGAGAATATTCTCTGCTTCGACTTCAGCATATATCTCATCTTTTTGAAGCAATCTGGTTTTATATACCTCAACTTTAGGTGGAAGGATATAACCTTCATCAACCAACTTAGGTGCTGGTACATTCATAATTACATCACCATATACTTCCTTATAATTCATTCCAACTTTCTTAACAGCAGAGCTATGCTTAGGAGTAGCAGTAAAGAAAAAGCACCTGTTAGAACCCACAGTTGCAAAGTGTTCCACAGCAGGGAAGAAGTTTCTATTAACACTGTTATGTGCCTCATCAAAGTAAATGGTATCTACATTAACTGTAGATCTTTTAACCTTATCAAGTGAATGATAGGTAGTAAATATAATCTTATTTCCTTTTGTTGCCTTATCCCACCAGTAAATATCCCAAACATTTGTTGAAGAATAGTGAGATGTTTCCCCACTATGGACGTGCATCACAGATACATCATCAATCAGTTCCAAAAACTCAGAAGATAATTGCTCTGCTAATAAAATACGAGGGGCAACTACAACAATAGTACCGCCTCTCTTAGCATCCTCTATCATACACATGGTTTTACCACCACCTGTAGGAACAAGGATTTGCCCCTTAGAATGGTTTGCCATAGCATCCAGAGCATCAATTTGGTGTGGACGTAATGGCATCACTAAAATATAATATGGATATATTATAGCATTAAAAAACCCCCTTTCGGGGTTTATGTGCCAGTTCGCCTATTGGTTCTTAAAGAATTATAAAGCTTCCCGTACAACCATACCAAAGGTATGTATAAATTCCAGAATTTTAACCCAGTTTACAAAGTGGACTAGGTACGGTCACACCTCCTATCAAATCCATTATAGTAGTCCCATAATTAATTAATCCAATGACTAATGGACTAGTCGCTGCTATACAAGAACAGGTTGATCCATTCTTTAAAGAGCAAGAAGAAGTTCCTGAAAAAACAAATACAATTTACGTTCATCAATTTCCATCAATAGTGAGATTATATGATCTTGGTGACCCAGATTATACTAAATTTGGTTTACCTTTGTATGTTGGTGAAACCTTAACTGAAAGAACGATAGGAAATAATTTAATTAGATTCACTGATGGAGATTATTCTAAATGTCCAGAAGCTGTTAATCTACTTGCTAAATGGGAAGTACATCCTGATCTTAGTGATTATGATGTTCGGGAAGAAATGAGAAAAATTGGATGGAGTAAAACAAATCCTTTTGGTGGTTCACCAGAACTAAGAGTAAATCCTTCAGAGACTAATTGGTCTAAAGCAGTTCATAATATTGGTGAACTGGTAAAGAGAATGGATAATTATTATAGAACCTATCAAAAAGATACAGGATTCTCTCCATTAGTTACTAAGAAAAACTCAAAGAAAAGAAAGGATGATATGCACAGAATCCCTGATCGTGAAGTAATATTTGATCTATGTGAAAGGTTGAAAGATTTGCCAAGAGATGCTAGAATATACATTCCACAGGATGCTCATGGACACTTTTGCAATTATTTGATAACCAAAATGGGATTCACCAATCTCTTTACGGATCAAGCATACAAATATTTTGCTAGAGATGAGTTTATTGATAATCCAGAATATATAACTCGTATCACCCAAAATCAATTCAAAGGAAAGAAAATGAAATTTGACGTAATCATTGGTAATCCTCCTTATGGTGCAGGTGGTAAACTAGCAGTTAGTTTCTTGAATAAATCAGGAGAAAAAGTAGATGAGAATGGACAAATCTTATTAGTTTTACCAAAATCAATTAAAGGTGATGCCAATATGAATTTGGTAAATCTCGATCTACATTGCAAATCTAGTGAAGATGTTGATCCTAAATGTTTTCCTACTGGAATTGATGCGTGTGTTCAAGAGTGGGAAGTAAGAAATTATAATAGAAAATTAATTCCAGTGCATAGAACACATCCTGATTTCCAATTCTTAAAATATGAAGACAGATTTGACGCAGATGTTTTTATTGGAGAATTTGGTGATGGCCCATGTGGTAAAGTTTTAACTAAAGATTTTACTCATTATGCAAAAGGACATAATTTTATTAAAGCAAAACCAGAAATTGTAGAGAGATTGATAAATCTCGAACCAACTTTACGGAAAGTTGCTAAAGCAGATACTAATGGTAGAGGTCACTGTGGCAAGAATAAAATAATCAAAGCATATATGGAGGCATATGATAAAGTTTGAACATTACATCTATACTAACAACAATGCTTTACCAGAAGATCTATGTAAAGAAATTATTGATAGATTTGAAAAGGATGATAGAAAACAAGCAGGTCATATACTAAGAAGAGGTCAATTAGTTGTTGATAAAACTCTAAAAGATTCTGAAGATCTTTTTATTAGTCCCTTTAAAGAATGGAAAGATATTGATAACATACTTTCAAAAAATGTTTCAGAAAATATACAAAACTATCTCGATCATTGTTATAAAGGTTTTAATCAACTAGATCCAGTACCAACTCCATTTGGAAGTTGTAAGTTTGAAGATGCTGGTTATAATGTAAAAAGTTACGAACCAGGTGGATATTTTAATTGGCATAATGATAATACCCAAGAAGATTATCCTAGAATGTTTGCTATGCTATACTATCTAAATGATTTAACAAATGATGGTGGTGGTCATACAGAATTTGCAGATGGAACATCAGTTACTCCAACTGTGGGAAAGCTAGTTATGTTTCCTGCCGTATGGAATTTCATACATCGTGGATGCCCACCCCTCAAATCTAAAAAATATATTATCTCCACTTACATACACTAATGGCAAAGAATAAACACAATCAAGAAACAGGATCTAGTATAGAAAGATCCGATGAAAGAATAGCAGAAACTCAAGAAGTCTTTACACCTCCTGAGATCTGTAGAGAAATGATAGAAAGAATACCATTAGAAACTAGAAAGAACCCAGAGTCAAAGTTTTTAGATAACTCTGCTGGTTCTGGTAACTTTCTAGTTGAGTTAAGAGATGAATTAGTTAAGTATCATAATCTCGATCACGTACTAGATAATATGCTTTATTGTGTAGAATTGATGGAAGATAATCATAAAGAAATATGTGAACGTCTAGACGTACCAATAGATCACCCACATTATGTTTGTGCAGATGCTTTAGAATATGATTATAGTTTTGGTGAACCTATTGGAGTTGAATTATTCTTTACTTAATAGTACAGCTTTTACTATTTGTACCACCAGGACCAGTTGCATTTACAGTATAAGTTGTTGTTCTTTCTGGAGTCATTTGTGTAGTACCAGAAGAACTAGCAGGTAAAGAGAATGTTGGATCATTAGGATTAGAAGATCCATATATTCTAGTAACTTGACCACTAACATCCCAAGTCATAGCAGCAGCTCCATAAGGTACATCTAAAGTTGGATGCCATAACTCAAAAGTTTGATTAGGATCAGTACCATGACTATCATATAATATAATCTTCTTAGTACTATTTGATAATTGAGATGGATTTGGATAAGGAGTGCCATTAGCAGCATTTAAACCATTCCATGTAATAGGATATTCCCCTTCAGGTAAAGAAATAACATCACTCATAAACACACCATCTTCTTGTATTTTATTGAAATCTAATGAACAACAAGTCCAATCTCTTTCGGAAAGTTCATCTGATTCATCAGTATCACCAGGACCTTGTAACCAGAAAGCAACACCACCTGGATTATAATACCAATTAGTATTAGCACCTGGTGCTGGTTCTTGTCCTGCAGGGAAGGAAGAGTTTGTTACGGTTACAGTTAAATCATATTCTCCTGCAGCCAACGTAAAGTTTGGTACTCTTATAAAATCTGAAGTAGGATTACTAAAGGTTGCTACTTCACCTAAAGGAAATCCTCCAGGGAAAGTAGGTCCCTTTATAGAGAATTTTGCATTATTATCTGCCTGTGCTTTAAATGTATAAGCATTAGTACCACCAGAAACATTAAATCTATAAACTGCGGTTTGAGGTTCATCTGGTAAACAATCAGTTGGGGTTCCTCCATTTGTAGATGCAGGGAATACTGCATATTCTCTCATAAACGGAGACCAAGCAACATCCATAGCATATGATATTGGATTATCATAAGATCTACCCCAGTATGCTCTACCAGCAGCAAAAGTTTGAGAAAATCCACCAAATGACATACTATCCAACGCATATCCTCTATCAGCTTTATCACTCCAACTATGTTTCATCCTGAAGAGGCAATTACCTGGACCACTAACCATTAAATGACTAACAGGATTTTCCTTAAATCTTACATAGTAAGGAGCACCGATTGTTACTGTAGGAGCATTAGGATTTGGTGCTGGTGTAGAACCTGCACCATCACAAGGTCCATCATATCTTCCTTTTATTGAACTACTACTAATATTACCACCAAGTACAAATGGAGATCCACAAATAGCTACACCAGCTTTACCACCATCACCATCTATACCAGTAGTTGATTGTCCTGGTTGACCATAATCACCACCATCTCCACCTCTACCACCATCAGTAGAACAAAGTCCAGTATCTACTCTAAGTTCAGCACCAGGTAAACAAGTTGGGCAACCACCTTCAGTACCATCTTCTCCAGCTTTTGCATTTTGAGGTCCACCACCAACCCATTGTGTATATCCATATCCAGCACCCCATCCACCCATTCCACCTTTACCTTGGATTGGATTCTCAGAATCAACTGAATTTAAACAAGTTCCAGTTTGCCAATTTGCCTTACAAACAGTGGTACACCAAGTTCCAAACCAACTATCAATACAATCAGGACCATACCTACAGCATCCACCACTTGCTTGTGCTATTAAAGTATCTCCACCATCACAACCTGGAGTTCCACCACAAGCTGGATTAGCAGCATATCGCTTATCACATATACCTTTCATCGCATCCAATCCATCAGGATGAATATATCCCATTGCACCCTGTTCTCCACCACCTCCACCACCATAAATCTTGGCATTATTACCAACATATATTTGAGTAGTATTTCCTGTATGAAGTATCTTTAATGCAGTACCACCATCTTTACCTGGATCACTCTTAGTTTTATCTGATTGAGTAGCATAATTAAATATTGCTTCTCTACCAGCAGATCCATAAATCTCACCATCAACTTGAATCCTAAAATTATTTGCAGGTATAGGATTACTTGGAGTTAATCTAGCAGCAGGGACTTTATCATTACCTACTCCTCCACCACCTGTTACTCCATTATTACCAGTATCACCACTTCCACTCATCATATCCAGAAATGTAATTTTCTGAACATTTCTTGTTATATTTCCATATGAATTATTAGTACTATCTACTCCACTTGTTCCACCATTTGACCAATCAATACCATTACCACCAGTAAATCTACCCATACTTAATTCTGTGGCATTAGATCTCTGATCTGCATAATATCTCTTAATTGAACCTCTCATTTGAGATGCTTTCCAATTAAATTCAGTCGTAGCTGCTATCTGTTCATTCTCAGTAGAATTTGGAACAATAGGATCTAATTCATTAGGATTAGTATTTCTTTTCATCTCTGATGCAGAAACAGGGACTGCATTATTAACAGGATATACTTCTTTGAAATATTGTCTCATCTTGCTCCATTTAATAGGAACACTACCTGTAAAATAAGGACCTGCTTTCTGAACATCAAAATATGGTCCACTCTGATGTTGTGTAAGAGGACCACCATTAGATACTTTATTACTATTACCAGGATTAGTATTACCAGTTGATGACTGTACTATAATTCTTCCACTCATAGCAGCATGATTACCACACTGATAATAATAAGTTCCTGATGCACCTGCAGGAATAATCCAAGTAACTGTTCCTGTTTCAGATCCTTGATTAGTAACACCTGCTATTTGATTAGCAGTTCCAGTAATAGGATCAGTTTTAATATAAAATGGATGCCCTGAAGCATTTACTAAAAAATTAACTCTATCTCCTTCTCTAAGAGTTACATCTACATCATTACCATTTACTGAACCATTTCTATCTGATCCTGAAAGATTGTAACCATTATTATTAGGTGCTGTTACATCAATATTATATCCTGGTAATGGTGCAATACTTAATACAGTAATGGTTCCACCCATCGCAGCGTGATTACCACACTGATAATAATAAGTTCCTGCTTCTCCAGCCGCTGGTGTCCAAGTAACGGTTCCATCCGTTGCTCCATTATTAGTTACACCAGCAACTAAATCTCCACTTCCTGTTGTCTCTGTTGTTTTAATGTAGAAAGGATGACCTGTTGCATCTACATGAAAATTAATTCTCTCACCTTCTTTAATTCTTACTTCTGGATTACTTGGCATTATTCCTAGATAGTTCCGTCTGTATCATTTCCTATTAATATATATTCATTATTGTTAGGTGCTGTTACATCAACATTAAATCCTGGTTGAGATGTATCCTTAACAGTAACTCCAAGAGTATTACCAACTTGATTATTTCTAGCAGAATCACTATATAATTTTATTTGGATAATTTCTATACCCTCTTGAGCCATATCTTTTGCAAGAGCATGAGAGAAATTAAATGTATTAGAAATAACAGTACCTTGTCCTTCAATAGACCCAGATGTTAAATCATTTGAATCAATACCTTCTAATCTCCACCAAAGATCGGTGGAATCTACAACATTAGTTGTTGTTACTGTTGTTGTAAATGTATCACCTTCCCTAATAACAGATGATGGTGTTGATAAAACATAAGTTGGATTAGCGGTTGTTGATGTATCAAATATTGTAATTACTGAGGTATTTGCTACATTATTAGTATGACCAGAATCTGTATATAATTTAATTACTATTTTCTCTGTTCCTTCTGTTGCAGCATCCTCCGCAACAGTATGGGAGAAAGCAAAACCACCACTAGAAATAGTTCCAGATCCACTTAATGCACCTGAAGAAAAATCACCAGCATTTATAGTTCCAGTATGAGAATCAACTACCCAATATAGAGTAGTTCCGTCATTAATATTAGTTGTTGTTATTGTTGTTGTAAATGATTGTCCCTCATTCAACTGAGTTACACTTGGAGATATACTATAAGTTGGTGCTTGAGATGTTGATGTATCATTAATAGTAATGCTAAGTGTATTACCAACCTGATTTGTTCTTGCAGAATCAGTAAACAATTTAACCATCATAGTTTCTGATCCTTCTGTAGTAATATCATTTCTAAGAGTCGTACCAAATGCCTTAGAACCAGTAGCATCAGTAACGATATTACTTTCTAAAGTTCCTTCATTAAAATCAGCTGCAGTTATATTTGTACCACTAAATTGCCAATATAAAGTTGTATTTGCTGCAACATTAGTAGTTGTTACTGTAATAGCAAGGAATTGTCCTTCATTAACTGGATCTAAATTTGAAGAAAGTGAATATGTGGGAGAACCAGAATCAGTTGAAGTATCATTAATTGTAATTGGTGATGTATTTGCTACATTATTATTAAGACTAGAATCAGTATATAATTTAATTGCAAATTTTTCTTCTCCTTCTGCTGTTGCATCAGCAGCAATAGTGTGTTGGAAAGTAAATTGACTACTTGATGTAGTACCACTTCCCTGCCAAGTACCTGAAGAAAAATCAGAAACAGTTACATTTCCAGTATGCTGATCTAAAGTCCAATATAAAGTAGTTCCATCAGCAACATTACTTGTAGTAACTGTAGTTGTAAGGGTTTCTCCTTCATTTATTGAAGTTTTAGATGGAGCTATAACATAAGTAGGTGTTGAAGGTGTTTTTGATGTATCATTAACAGTAACACTAGCCTCAGCAACCTTAACTGTTCTTGAAGAATCTACATATAATTTAACTTCAATGGTTTCTGTTCCTTCAGTTGTTGCATCACTAGAAAGAGTATGAGTAAAGTTAAATGTATTATTAGAGATAGATCCAGATCCAGTTAATGCTCCAGATGAGAAATCATTACCATCAATATTAGTACCTTCTAATGCCCAATATAAAGTAGTTCCATTAGCAACATTAGTTGTAGTAACTGTAGTTGTGAATGAAGAACCTTCATTTACAGATGTTGGATTAGGACTTATACTATATGTTGCTTGAGGTACAGAAGTATCATTAACAATAATACTAAGTGTATTACCAACCTGATTTGTTCTTCCAGAGTCTGTATATAATTTAACTGCAATAGTTTCACTTCCTTCAACTGTTACATCATTATCAAGAGTATGACTGAAATTAAAAGTTCCTTGATTATTAACAGATCCAGATCCAGTTAATGATCCTGAAGAGAAATCAGAACTATTAATTCCTGCTCCTGATAATTCCCAATATAAAACTGTTCCTGAAGTAACATTAGTAGTTGTTACTGTTGTAGTAACAGTAGAACCTTCATTTACAGTTGTACTACTTGCAGAAAGACTATAAGTTTTAGTCTGAGAAGTATCAGTAATTGTTATTGTAGATGTATTTGCTACATTATTAGTATGACCAGAATCTGTATATAATTTAATTACGAATTTTTCTTCACCCTCAGTTAAATTATCAGCAACAATGGTATTAGTAAAGCTAGCTGAACCATTATTAATTGATATAGATCCACTCATTCCGTTAGAAAAATCAGATGTAGTTATAGATCCAGTATGTTGATCTATTAACCAATAAAGAGTAGTTCCATTAGAAACATTTTGAGTTGTTACACTTGTTGTAAGAGTATCTCCTTCATTCAGATTAGTATTTGAAGGAGTAATAGTATAGGTAGGTGTAGTAGGAGTTGTTGATGTATCAGAAATAACTATAGAATCATTACTAGAAACCTCATTTGTTCTACCAGAATCAGTATATAATTTAAAAGTTATTCTTTCATTACCTTCTGTTGTTACATCTGCTACAGCAGTTTGTGTAACTGTAAATTTATTATTAATAACTGATGAACTACCAGTTAATGATCCTGCTTGGAAATCAGAAGATGTTATACCACTTCCTGATAATGCCCAATATAAAGTAGTACCATTTGGGACACTAGTTGTTGTAACTGTATATGTAAATGGTGATCCTTCATTTACACTTGTCGTTGAAGGGGATATAGAATATGTTGGTGAAGTTGAAGTATCATTAATTTGAATAGAAGTACTAGCAACCTGTATTTGCCTTGAACTATCTGTAAATAATTTTACATTAAGAGTTTGTGGACCTTCCGTAGTTAAATCGTTAGCAAGAGTATGACTAAACTGGAATGATCCTTGACTATTAACAGATCCAGATCCAGTTAATGATCCTGATGAGAAATCAGCAGATGTTATACCAATTCCATCTAATCTCCAATATAAAGTAGTACCACTATCAACGTTTGTAGTAGTAATAGTAGTAATAAGAGTACCACCTTCATTAACACTACTACTAGGAGAAAGATTTATAACATAAGTTGGATTAGAAGGTTGTTCAGGTAATCCTACACTATCATCAACATTTAAATAATACCAAAATCTACCACTACCATCTGTCTGAAAATTACCATTTACTGTAGTTATAGTAAATGCAGTCCAATTTGATCCACCATTATTACTAATCTCAAGAACCTGGTCATTACTTCCAGATTTAATTCTCATCCTATAATTAGCTAAATCAGATGCACTTACAGTATCTTTTTTAATCTGAACAGGATACCATCCATTAGCAAGTCTTAATGAAGTAGGAGAACCAGCCTCAGATGAAGAAAATTCTCTTATTGCTATAATTTTAACTGTATGAGTACCACTTGAAGTAATACTAAATCTCTCATTTAAATTTGGTCTAGATGGTGCTAAACCATTAGATGTTTCATAGCTAGAATTTGGTGTTGTTTTTGAACCAGACCATTCTTTAATTATTTTAATATCTTCTCCTTTAGTATCATATTGACTCAACCATTTAAGATCAAAAGCACCATTAGGAGTAAATCCTTTATACCAATTAGTTGCATTTGAGATACCATTTTTAACATTTGTCTTTAATTGATTAGGCAACCAACCTCTATTTTGTTGTAGGACACACGCCAATACTCCAGCAGCAACAGGTGCAGCAGCAGAAGTTCCATTAAAGTAACCATCCCTATACTTATATGATCCACCACCAGGATGAGTTCTTGTTGATGGATGTTGTGGTATAGGTGCAGTACCTCTAACATAATTAATAGCATTAGCATTATCAACAGTTGAAGCAGCTAAAGTGGAATCTGCAGGTGCAAAGAAATCAATTAATGGTCCAACATTTGAATATGATCTATTGTCTCCATGTTGACCATAATCTGAACCATATGGACTAAGAACATCACAATTATTACCTAAATTATTAGCAGTTATTTCACAACTATCTGCATAAGGATTTCTAGTTCCTGTATCTTTTAATAAAGCATCACTTGATGTAGTTTTTCTCATATCACCTAATAATTGATCATCCATTGCACCAATTAGAAAAATTTCTTGGAAATTATCACTGGTATAATCACTAGGATTTGTTATATTTAACTTAAAATTATGTGAACCTGGCCAACTACCACGATTAGTATATCCACAATTTCGTGCTTCATTATCACAATTAGAGGTAGGTGTCCAAATACGTGCGTTCCAGAAATTAGGATCAGTATCATTACAACGATACATTCCATCATTACCACCAGCAGCAACAAAAACTACACCAGCATTTGCTGCTTCTCTCATAGCATAAAACTCTGGAAAAGAAGCATCAGTAGTGCCTGGATTTAGCCATGCAGGAAATCCACCACTACCAGGACCCATAACTCTTGGTCTCATAAAATCAGGTTGGCTTCCCCACGCTCTAAAAGGTAAGCTACTATCAGCAAAATCTGCTTGATCATAAGTTACATCGTTTGCAGGGTTCCAAGAATTTCCTGAAGGTTGGAATTGAAATCTTCCATAATTAGTCTTATCAAAGTTTATTCTACCAAAGAAAGCACCAGTACTAAAACTACAATTTGTTACTGTAGGATCTTTAGTTCCATGTTTTGGATTGATTGGTTTATATTGATGAAATACTTTTACAGCATCAAGACAAGCATCACCAGCAGGAGCATCCAACTGTCCTAATGGATATGAAAGAGTCCATTTGTTAGAATTAAATGCCCATCCATAATTCTTACCATACATTAATGAAGCACAAGGTGTTCCATGTCCGCCACCATTTCTAGCTCCATCCTTATTTGTTGGTGGGAGAGAATCTGTTCCACAATGCCTTGCTCTAGTATAACCACTAGGAACTGTAATACTACCAAAATCAGTAAAACTATTAGATCTATTAGAAGAACTAGACCACCAATTTCTTGCAGATGTCTCAGTTGGAACTCTAGTTCCATCCCAACGAGTCGTTACTAATGAAGGATTTGCTATCCAATATTCTGGATCAAGATACATTGGAGCATCCAATAGTATATCTAAAACACCAGATCTACCATGTGCTGATAATACATTTCCAGAAATATAATGCTGCGGATCTTCATCATCAATGACAAATTCTGGATGACCAGTCCAAACACCATTATCCAATACAATACAATCCACATCAGTTCCATCATTTGTATATGAAATATCTTGATTTATTTGTGATGTAGTATCTGACCAAGGATTAGTTGATGTTCCTTCAGCACATCTTAAAATTTGATATCCAGTTCTATTATGATCAGCAGAAGTAGGATTATCTTGTGGAATATGAGTAACAAACGTATTTGCTCCAGCATTTCCAATACCACCTAATTCTCTTATATTCAAATTACCCAAATATCTTAATTTCCAAGCAATACAACCAGGATTACGATCCCAATTTTCTGCCCCACTGGGCATATTACCATTTCTTATTTCAAAATTAATAGTAATAGTCCCTGCATTTAATTTACCTAATTGAATAATTCTATATCCAATTCCTTGATTTCTAGGATCTTTTCTATCTTTACCCCATATATTATCTGGAAAAGTAGAAGGAAGATCATCAGTGTTTTTTGTTAAATCATCAGTAGTTACTAATGGCACTTTTGGATAATTATTAGTCCATACAGCAGCATATTCCCCATCACAAGCTACTTCTAATTCATAATATCCTGTATTTGAAATAGTAACAATATTAGATCCAGTTTGAGTTGTATTCCTTAAAGGGTCTGGATCAGAGGCATTTGTTGGAACAGATGGATATACACCATAATCATATATCAAAGGAAATCCCATACTCTGCCAATAGTTCATTGCAGCAGTTCCTGGATGTGCATTTTTTACCAGAATCCAGTTATTAGTTCCCTGACCACTCTGTCCATTAATGCTCATTAAAGAACTAGCAACCTCTGTATATTCAGTATTTGCAACACTAAAAAGAGTTCTATAATTCTTTACATTCTTACCAAATCTCAAAGAACAAGGAGTACAATCATACTTATCCGTATCTGGATGATAATTGGGATCTACAAATACAGCTGCAACATCAGAATTTTTCCGTAATTCTTCTACTTCTGTAACAGAAAGTTGATATGTTCCTCTAGTTTCACTATGCTTTGTTTCATTCTTACATAAACAAGGTCTATCTGGGATATTAGTTGTATTAAATGTTGTAGAAGTTAACTCCTTATGAATTCTCTGCCAAGAAGCAGCATCCTTAGCAATTACCTGATAATTCTTTCTTGCCATTAATAATTCCCTTTAGTGCAGATCAACCCAAGTACTTCCAGTATAACCTTGGAACTTATTAGTCGAAATATTGAAAATCAATGCTCCAGCTTCAACTCCAGTACCAGTTATATTGGTAAGATTACCCCTCTCAGTAGTAGTTACTCTTGGTAAAATTACATACCTACCTAAAATATTTCCAGCATTACCAAAGTCAATAGCTGCTCTAGCTTGTGTTACACCAAAACCAACATTACCTTCACCTTTTATTAAGAATCCAGAAGTATTCTCTAAGGTAATATTTGAACGATCAAGAGTAATATTTGATGCTCCAATATCAATCGGAGTATCAGCAACACGTATAGATGTTATTCCAGTAAGAGATGTGTTAATACCTATACCAGAAGCAAAGTTTGCAGGACCACCTACCAATACATTACTATCGCCAATATTTTCTATTGAGGCTCCAATAGCAACTCTACTGATTAGTGCAGTACTTCCTCTTGCATCAATATTTGCTTTAGTATCTTCAAGAGCAACACCTATTGCTAAAGTAGATAAACCAACACTACCTGAAACATTTAACTTATTAAAGGTTGAAATACCAGATATTGCATTAATATTAGATCCATTTATAATATCAGGAATAGAAGCAGTTCCAGTAAAAGCACCTGTAACTTCTAAATCTCCAATTACAGAAACATTTCCTGTAAAGGATGATACACCAACCACATCCAATTTTGAATCTGGTTGAGACTTACCTATACCCAATTTACCATCATAAGTAAGAGTCATCAAGTTGGTAGTTGATCTATGATACCAGTTATAATTTCCAGTATTAACACCAACAAAAGCACCTAGATGCAAATACTGATTAATATTACCAGTATCACCATTGAATATATCAAGAGTTTTAGATTCATTACCAAATCTAATACCACCCATACTATCACCTACACCAGTAGTAGGTGGAATTTTTTGGCAGAGAGCTAATACTGAATTTCTTTGTCCGATAAGAGTTACAGAAGATATACCTGAACTATAAACTTCTACATTATGTTCAGGTGCATTAATACCTACACCCAACTTACCAGATACATTAAAAGTAGAAGCAGTTGAAATTCCTAAGTTAGCACTTGTAGCAATAACTCTTCCTGTTGTAACAACACCAGTTGTTGTTGAAGAATTAATATAAGTAGTCTCTAATCTAGTAATAGATGATAAACCACTAGTAACATCACCTGTAAGATCTCCAGTAACATTACCAGTAACATTACCACTTAGAGGACCAGTAAACGCAATACCAGTTACACTACCACTAACATCAAGACTAGATGCAGTTGCAACACCAAGAGCACTAGTACTAGAAGTAACATTACCTGTTAAATCACCAACAAATCCAGATCCAGCAGTTACAACACCTACAGTATTTGTATTTGTATTTTCTAGTTGAGTAATAGTAGATAAACCACTAGATAGATCTCCAGTAACATTTCCTTTAAAAGTAGTAGCAGTAACAACACCAGTTGCTACTATACCACCTGTAGAATTAATTCCTACACCATCAACGAGAGTTAAACCATTATTTCCACCAACTTGGAGGGTAAATCGAGGATCTACAGTCCCCACACCCACATTACCTCTCGCATATATGCTTGTATATCCTAATCCAACATCAACATTATCCCATTGAGACGTTGGTAAACCCTCTAAATTAGAACCATCACCAAAATATGTAACAATACCAGCAGTACTAGCAGTTACAATTCCAGCAGGAGCTCCAACACTAACACCAGCACCAACTTGTCCCGAACTTATATTACTTGCATTTACAATTAAAGTATCTGTTACAGTAAGAGATGTAATTATACCAGATGTAGCATTTATCAAACCAGATCCAGCAACATTTGGATCTTGAATTACTTTGACTTTACCTCGGACATCCAAAGCCTCAGTCGGAACGGTAGTTCCCACTCCAACCAAGCCATTTGCATTTACGATCAGATTGTCATCATCAACCTGGACACCATTTCTGAAATTGAATGCCTTCTTGATATTAGCCATTTATATACTAAATTTTTTAGTTATTTATTATGAATGAAAAGCATCAACCTTAGAATTGAGTTCTTTAATTGCCTCAATTAAAAGTGGAACCAATTTTTCATAAGCAACAGCGTGTGTGCCATCATCTCTAATAGTAGTTACACCAGGTAAACCTAATGCTTCAATTTCTTGAGCGATTACACCAGTATCTCCTTGCCCTTCTTTCGTAGATGCTTCATTCCAATTAAAGGTATTACCACTAACTGTCATAACTTTATCAAGAGCATTAGGAATAGATGTTATATTATCCTTCAACCTTCTATCAGAAGCTAAGAATGCAGTAATATCACCTATAGCTTCTATATCATTATGAACTTTAATACCAGTAGTAGTAGTTTCAAGTCTTAATTGATTTTGATGTCGTAATTGAATACCTGCTCCAGCAGTATAAATTAAACCAAGTTCAGTTCTTTCCTTATTACATAATTCAATGTTGGCATCACTCTGAAGATATATGTTAGAAACAGATTGATCTTTAATAACATTAGTTCTAAGACCACCAGTAACATTATGTTGAATCATAAGGTGATGGTTGGCAGAAGTTCCACCAGCAGTCAACTTATCATTATCATTTAAATGTATTCCACCATTAGCAACTAAGTTACCAGTAACATCTAGAATACCACCAATATGTACATTTTTAGCAAATCCAGCTCCACCATCTGTAATGAAAGATCCTGAATCAACATCATTACTTTGAGTAGTATTACATAAACTAACATTACCTTCAAGAACAGTTATTGCTCTTTGTGAATCAGATAACTTATTACCTATAGAAATACCACCTTCAATAATTACACCACCAGATGGTACTCCACCACATGCAGATGTAGCTTCTGTTCCATTAGTAAATCTACTTTCACCATCAACAATTAATTTCTTAGTAATTCTAAGATCCTTGTTAAATCTTACATTTCCATTAAATGTAACAGGACCATTAAACTGAGATAGTATTTGTTTAGATGCACCACCTTCAACCAATAATCTATCTTTAATAATTACTTCATCAAATACAACACTAAGTGTACTTGGATC
>CEVZ01011893.1_pt1 | contig 19067 bp, 15 predicted proteins | sample 361371 | NCBI WGS metagenome assembly CEVZ01 (sample SAMEA2620217, study PRJEB7988) | marine metagenome | isolation source: saline water (ENVO:00002010), including
CTTTTCTGGCGGTTTTGTTTCCATTTGTTAATCTTGCCTTGTAAGAATTTTTGTACTCTTTTCTTTACCTGTTCAAACAGAGGTTGTGTAATAGTTGTAGCTGCTACGGCAACTGTAGCTGTTACAGTAGCAGTAACTAAGACTTCTGTCGATGGTAATGGGATACTAGGTAAGGGTGGAAAGTATATTTTTGGTGGCGGATTCTCTTCGGTCTGTACTTCTTTTGTGCCTTCGGGTCTTCGTAGATTGCTCGGAGGTACGACCAAAGGTTGATATGAGGGAACATCTGCTGTAGGGAGAGGTATTGACGGGGTTTCTATATGCCAAGCTGAAGGTATTTCAATGGCTGGTAAATCCATCAATACTTACTCTTGCCTAAAGCCACAGCAGCATCTTGCTCGCTGAAATCTTCAGTTGTCCAGATAGATGTTTTGCCATCCTCTTTTTTGTATGCCTTGATAATTTCAAGGTGCTGAACATTAGCTACTATTTTTATTTTTTGCTCCTCTGATAAAGATGATAAAGCTGCAAGATTATTTATAATAGTAACGCTATCTCCAGCATTTTTAAAAATAGTTGCTATTTCTTCTTTTGTTCTTTCCATTATGGCTTAGGATACTTGTCCTTAATAACTTTGATATCCGCCTTCCAAGCGTCAATACCTGAGTGATAGATTTTATCAAGCTGATCTTGCCAAGATGGATACTCGGCTGCTCTATCTCTTTGATACTTTGTAGCAGCCCACTCAGCGTCTATAGCTGCACGAGCTTCTTTTACTTTTTCGTCGTCAATAGTCACTAAATTAGCGTCTTTATCGTACGCTCCTGTTGCGCTGTTTATTGATACAACCGTGCCAGCGTAAGCACGGTAAATTGCTTCATGATCCATGATTAAAATAAATAAATGTTAGGTTGCTACTTCCATCAAAGTTATTGTAGATATACCATTACTATTAGTTCCTGCCGGTTGAGCTATAATTTCTCTACCTGATCCCGCCGTAGTAACTGCCTGTTGCGTCTTATATGTCAGACTACTACCAAGTGAATAAGAAGGTGAGTCAAGAAAGTGCATATTATGGTACGCATAAAAGTTAGCATTTTGGGAAAAATTAGCAAAGTAAAGTTGAATTGGTACATCATTCGTACCATCAGTGCTGAATGGTGCAGCTTTGTGTACAACTGTTGAATCTCTTAAAAGTTGAAAACCACCACCAACAGCAGTTGTCATCTTAATTTGGAATGATTGAGTTATAAAAGCTAATATTTTACTTGAAGCAGCGTGTGGCGTAATAGCTTGACTTAAGTTAGTATCCGCCATTGTTGTTGTAGTGTTTGAAGCTGTAGTAGTAGTTTGACCCTGCACAACTTGTATAATATGACCCGGAATCCGAGTCGTACCATTTGAGTTAAGGATAATATTGTTAGAACTAGAGGAAGCGTGTTTAATATTTGTTGTTGCTAAAGTTGCCATTATGCTGCCACCTCCATTAATTGTAGTAAACCAGTATCTGTTCCAGCACTGCCGAAAGCTGTTCCATTTATATACATAGTATGATTAGCTATGTAAGGTCTAATTTGAACTTTATATGTAAGTTGACTTGTTGAGGAAGGTGTATCAAGTTGGGTATGGGTTACATGAGTAAAAGTGTCACCGCCTGATAAATTTATTCCAAGACCGTGTATTCCAGTAGAGTTACCAACACATGTATATACTGCTGTCGAATCTCTTAAAACTCTAAAACCTCCAAAACCACTAGCAGCACCACTTGAAGTATGCACAACACCCATAAAAGTAGAAAACATAACAAGCACTTTACTAGATGCAGAAGATGGTGTTATTTGAGCTGTTAACCCGTCTACATAAGCCGCAGCATTAGCGTTTGAAATTTGAGTTGCTGTACCAGCTTGTACTACTTGTAAAATCTTACCTAGACCTCTATTACCAGTTCCCGGTAAAGTTAACTCAAATGCACTGTTGCCAGTTGTACTAGTCGGCCCTTTAATTGCAACCGTACCTCCACCACTATCTGCCGTTAATTTTAGTTGACTCATGATGGAACCTCTAGGATTGTTATTGTTAGTGCACCACCATTGTTGAAGTAGTTAGTGCTATAGCTAGGTGCAGAGCTATATCCATATACTCTTATACCTAAAGATGTAATACTACTTGCAGTAGGTTCATAAAGTAAATGTGTACCCATTGAACGTTGGGTTTGCATACTTTGTGAATACCCACCGGACGTACCTTTTACACCTATGCTTGTATAAGTTCCATTATTTTCAGAATAATATAACCTAAATCCCATTACGGATCCTTGGTTATTAATTATATGCCCAGCAGTAAAAATTAATAAAAAATTACTACTAGAGTCTATAGGCGTTATTGTCGCTTCACATCCTAAATACGCATCGACTTGACTTGTTCCTGTAACGCTAGTAGTAATGTCACCAGTGGTTGTACCTGATGCAACTTTTCTTATTTGCCCAAGCTTTACCTCACTAGCTAAATCGGCACTTTGTATAATCCCATCTGGTAAACCACCAGCTGATATACCGGTTACTGTGCCATTCCCGTTTAATGTAATTGCCATAATTTATACGATTGTTACAGTCTCTCCCGCACCGATAGTAAGAGTGACGCCATTATTTATAGTTATAGGGCCAGCTGCCATGGCATTTTTATTGTTAGTTATAGTATAATCTGTTGTCATAGTTTGGTCGTTTTCAGTAAAAATTTCATCTGATCCACCACCAGTTGGGCCACCTCCGCCGGCAGCAGCTTCCCAGCCACAATCTCCGTTTGCGTCTACAGTTAAAACATAATCTTCTGTAGCTGTAGTAGATTTTAAGCTAAAGTTACATCCGGGGACTCTAAATTTGGTTATCTGTCCTCCAAATTGTCCGGTAGCACCTATAGTACATTCGTTACTTACACTCGTTGAACTAGCTTGTGATAAATGACCTATAAGAATATTATTACTACCACTTAAAGATTGTACAAAAGCAGCTCGTCTTCCAATCAAAGTATTGGAATTACCAGTTACACCTTTACCAGCGTCACTACCTATTGCCGTGTTATCTGTGCAACCAGTCCCAGCTTTTAATGCTTCATAACCTATAGCCACATTGTCATAGCCGGTAGTCATGTTATCACCAGAACGCACTCCCATACATGTATTTGATCGGCCTGTAGTGAGGCTATCAAGAGAACTAGATCCTACAGCAGTATTCCATGCTCCAAGAAAAGTATATTCTCCACCAGCATTATCAGCAGCTTTTAATGCTTGATAACCTATTCCTGTATTTTGATAAGAATCCTTTGTAGCTTTACAAGCCTCATAACCTACAGCAGTTACGCTATTTCCAGTAGTTACGTTAGCAGCTGCCATTCCTCCTACAGCAGTTGCTCCTATAGCAGAAGTACAATCCTTTAAAGCTTCGCCGCCTATTCCAACATTCCAATTAGCGGTATTATCTTTCCCTGCTTGATAACCTACAAATGTTGTATATCCGTTTGTCGTAATACTTTCACCGGCTTGATATCCAATATGAACATTTCCATTGCCACTAGTTAGGGCAGTTCCAGTATTGTATCCGTATAAAGTATTAAATTGAGCAGAGGTTCCAGAAAAACTATCTCCAGAATTATCACCACCAACAGTGTTGTATTGAGAGTCAGAGCTTACTCCTCCTCCTCCTCCAACTTCTACAACTGAACCACCATCTGTTTTTGTAAATAAACCGCCGTCGGTGGTATTAATAGCTAATTCACCAACAGCAACGTCAGAAGTACTAGGATCGCTAGTACCTCTTTTGTGCTTGATTGTAGCCATGTTTTAAAAATTACCTCCGTCGATTACTCCGACTGTTAATTCTCCTGAGCTTGGATTGTAAGAAAGACCTGTGTCTGTTTCTATTCCTTGTGAACCTGTAGCACCATCAACAAAAGTCAAATAAACAGTTTCATTAGTACTGTTATTTGCTGAAGCTGTAACGTTTGTAGCTACACCAGCTGTAGTGGCTGAGGTAGCACTTGCACAACTTCCGGAAGAAGTTATGTATCCAGCACCGTTAGTAAGCTGATTATTGTTTGTTACATTAGTAGCTGAAGCTGCAATGCCATTTAACTTACTTAATAAAGTATCTGTAAATGCGTTTGTATTACTATTTGATTCGTATGCAGTTTTAATTTCTGAGGCACTTTGGTCTGCTGTAGCTCCCGCTTCTATTCCATCTAATTTACTTTTTAAAGCATTTGTAAAATCATTTGCTGTTTGACTTGCAACAGTAAAATCTATTGTACCGTCTCCGTCTTGATATGCGACAGTTATGCCTGACTCAGTATTGCCAGTAAGCATAGCTCCGACTATATCTTGTACTTGTTCGTTAGATAACTGAGTGTTTGTGTTGGTAGAAGCAAAATCTAATTTACCATTTGTATCGTCATAGGTAACTGAAATATTAGTTTCAGTATTACTAGAGACCATTGCTCCAACAATATCTTGTACTTGCTCTGTTGAAAGCTGTGTATTTGTATCTGTCGCTGCAATAGTAACAGTATCAGTACTAGCATTAGTTGTGATAGTAACATTACTGCCAGCAGCAAAAGTTACAGTGTCAGTAGAGCTATCCGCAGATACTGTTGATTGACCACTGACTGAAAGGTGAGAAAATGCGTTCTGGTTGTTTTCTCCACCAGCACCAGCTGCTCCCCACTCTAAACCGTTTGAAGTATACTTAAGAATGTAACCTTCAGTAGGAGAGTTGTGTATATCTAACATCGCCTCTGTAACAGAGTCGTTAGCTACAGAAATTGTAGTACCACTTATACCAATACCACTACCAGCTGTAAGACTTGCCCAAGTTAAATTACCAGATCCAGAGGTACTTAGCACTTGGTTAGCACTACCTACACTAGATGGAAACGTTAAAGTATAACTTTGTGATGCACTGTGAGGAGGTGACTTTAGTTTTATACCGTGGCTATTATTCCAGCAGTTTAGCTGTAAGTATCCGTCAACAGAGCTGCCATCACCTTTAATAGTTAGACCAGCTGTAGAAGAGTCAGAAACAAAGTTAGTCATGCTCTTTTCTACAGCTCCACTTTGAATCGTTGCAGTTCCTGTAACATTACCTGTTCCATCAAACGAAGCGGATGTCCAAGCTACATCTCCAGTCATACCAATGGTTCTACCGTTAGCTAAGCTAGTTGCACTACCAGTTACGTTACCTGTAAGATTACCGGAAAAGCTTTTACCACTAGCAAGTGCAATGTGTTCTGATGATGTCCAAGAATCAGTTGAGTTAACCCAGTTAAATGTTTTATCTGTAGCACCTTTTAAAGTAATACCACCACCATCAGCGGTTGAATCAGTTGGAGTAGTAACCTTACCAAGTTCTAAATTCTTATCTTCTACATTAACAGTACTGCTTGAAATTGTAGTAGTTGTACCATTAACAGTTAAGTTACCTGTAACAGTTACGTTGTCACTAAAAGTTTTATTACCAGCTGCTGTCTGTGCACCTTCGAGTGCCATGAAAGCACCAGCTCCACCGATTTTTATAATATTAGCAGCATTATCGCCACTTGTACCTGTACCTATATATAGTGTTCGACCACCCGAAGAAACATCAGTACCTTCAGTAAAAGCTAATTCTGCATTAGCTAGTGTTAGGCCAGATATACTACTTCCAGTAGATCTTTTTATTCGTATTTTTGATGCCATAGTTTAAAAATTACCCCCGTCGACAATGTTGGTTTTAGTTGTTGTGTTATCAGCTTTAAAAGTACTAGCTGTGTTATCAAAATAAATTAGTGATCCATCAACCTTGCTTGCAAAAGCGGAGTTAAGATCACTTATAGAAAAACTAGAAGAACTTGACCCAGATGAATTAGATATTATAGGGTTGTTTACATCTTCTGCTTCTTGAGCAAAGAATAGCGTCTGTCTAGTATTATTATTTAAATCTACTGCTCGGATAGTTGAACCGGGGGTGAAGGTAGATAAAGCTGTGTTTATATCAGACTGCCTGTATATAAGTAGAGTTTGAGTGTTAGTTGGTGCAGGGTTTACGTTTACACTCCCTGCTGTTTTAGCACTATTAGATGTAACGGTGTACTCGTTATTTCCGGGTGTGCCATCTCTATAAGTAAGATCTGTACCATTAACTCTTACTTTAATGTCCTCATCTCTTATAAACTGTATTGCAAATGGAAAGTCAGTAGTAACGCCATTAAGCTGTGCACCACTATATGTTTTTGTTGTTACTGCCATGATTAAATTATTGTAAAGTTTTCTCCAGCTCCTATAGTAACAACTACTCCGTTTCCTATAGTAATCGGCCCTGCACTCATAGCATTTTTATTATTACCAACTGTGTAGTTTGCCGTGATTGTCTGGTTATTTTCGTACACACATCCGTTTGCTACAGTGGCAAATACACCAGTTAAATTACCACCATCTACTGCTGGAAGCACTGAGGGAAATCTAGCGTCTGGTATAGTACCAGTTAACTGGCTTGCACCTATACTAACATCTGATGGAAGTGCACCAGCTCCTAGTTTGTCCATTGTTACAGCGTCAGCAGCTATTTTAGCTGTAGTAATTCCATTGTCAGGTATTTTAGCAGTAGTGACGCTGCTGTCTGCTAATTTAGCAGTTGTTACTGCCCCGTTGTCTATTGACCAAGTTGTTCCAGTAGTAACCGTTATTTCACCTTTATCGCCAGCAGTTAAAGCTATTCCGGCACCGTCAGCACCTATAGTTTGTAACTCTTCGACGGCAAATCTAACCTGTTTAGTTGCACGATTTAAGTCAACAGCTCGTAAAGATCCGCCTGCTGCAAATGTGACAGCTGGGGTTACAACATCAGTAGTTCTAAACGCTCTTACATTGCCTGTGCCAGCTCCGGGGGCACTTGTAAGAGTAAGTTTCCCGTCTGCGGTTACGTTATATGCTGACGAACTCAAATTAGAACCACCATCTATTGATACCTTGACATCTGCTGTGTTTAAAAAGTCAAACGCATCTATTGTATATTCAGTAGCAGCATCTGTAGTCCCGTTAAATAATTGTTCAGTTGCCATGGTTATTTAGGTATATTTAATATATTTGCAGTTTGTCTGCGCTTTTGTATTTGAGCAAAGTCTTTTCTTTGCTGCTCTTGTATAAGCTCTAGTATATCTGATTGTTGTTTTATAGATGCCCATGCTTTTCTACGAGCTTGTTGAAACAATCTATCAATAGCTCTATTATGCCAGTAGTCCCTAGCATCATAGTCAGCTCGCCTACCAGATTTTATATCGTTATACATTTCTTGCATAGAAGCAATAGCCTTTGGGTTTTTGGCTAACTTATCCAACTCACGCTCTAGGTTCTGCAAGCCTATAGCTCGTTGAAATGCAGATCTAATTCTTGGTGCGTCGGTAAGATTTGTACTGTCAGGTGCATAGTATGTGGACAAACGTAAATCGTAGCCACTGTTAAATAAGAAGTTTCTGCCGGGTGTTTGATCTAGACTAAGACTTACAGGGCTAACTGCATTGTATGCTCTAGTCAAAAAGTCCCAATCCTTTAAGGGCTTACCGTTTAGTAAATCATACTTAATAGGTAACTCACGGTCACCAGCTAGCTGTTCTGATAATAGGTTTCTGTTACGTACTGACTGTAGAATACCTGAGTTTATTTCACGCATGTACGGTGTAAATAGTTTACCTAGCTCGTTACGTAACCCAGCAAGAGGCACTTGGTTGTTACCTAAACCGGCTACAATACGGCCAGCCTGTCCGGGTCTACCAGCAAATAGGTCAACAAAGGACTGAATACCAGCTAGATATGACTTACTTGTGATAGCTTGTGCTACTACAAGAGATATCTTACCTAATTCGTTTTCTGTCCACTCTTCACCCATCAGTTCGCTTGCATCACCTACATCAGCTATCGTAGACATAATAAGGTTAAATGGTTCAAACTGATCGTAACCTACACGTACAGCTCCAAGTTTTATAGTTCTAGGCTCCCATTTACCGTCTATCCACATCTGTCTTTTCTGTCTGTCAACTGGGCCATTACCATTTAGATCACCACGCATCCAAGCCTGTGCAGCCATAAACACTACAGCAGAACCCATTGCTAGACGGCCTGTTTGTAAAGCTCTAGCGTTAGCAAGTTCTTCTGGTGTAAAAATACCATACTTAGATACACTACCTAAATCATTAGGATTCGCAAATGCTATATCGTTAAACTCTTTAACTAAAAAGTTAAAACCGGGTGTATACTTACCAGTTAATGCAAGTCCGTTAACACCAGTTCTAGCAAACAAAAAGAATGGTTTGGCTAAAGGTGCAGCAGTAAACACATCGTTAAGACCCTTGGCAAAGCCTGTAAGCTCTTGGGTTAGTGTTACTTCTTTACGTGCAAACTGTGTAGCTTCGTCTATAATGTTACCGTTAGCGTCAAAAACTTGTGAGTAAAAGTCATCTTCGTATGCCTTCATTAACTCCTTGTTAATTACTGGTAATTCGATGCCATTACCTTGCATGTCTAAAACTTTACGCATAGCTTTCTCACGCATCTTTGCTCGTCCTAAAATGTATCCAAAGGCGTCGTCAGTTGCTGCCATTAGCTTAGTCGAGTATGTAAACAAGTTACTGTTATTAGCTTGCCTTGCTAAGTTAGCTAAACGAAATGCAGCAGTTTCTCCGGGTGTAGCTCTGCCACTATCTTCTGCCCAACGACGTAGTAGTTCCCAGTTGTCGTCTCCACGTGTGTAGTCGCTAAAACGTGTTTTTACCTGTCTTATGTCGCCCTTCCAATATGAGTTTAGCTTTGATCTAAACAATGTAAAGGACTCAGGTATAGCTTCTATCATACCGTTTACAGCTGCAAGACTAGCTCTAAGTGTAGCTGCATCACCATTTAATGGATACCTAAGTGCAGCACCTATAGCTGTAGACAAAGGACGTAAGAATGTTGCAGTAGATGTACCCATGATTGCCCGCACTGGTGTTTTAGGGCCAGATAGAACACTATGAGTCATGACACCTTCTAGCTCACGAATGAGAGCACCTGTTCTGCTTACTCCGTTAGGGTCTAGCTTACCACCTTTTATAACTGTTCTAGCCCACTTATCAAAGTCATCTAGAGTATTGACATTCTCCATCATAGAAAATGCTTCAAACAAAGCGTTAAGTAAGTTGTCGTCAGGGTCATCTTTTGCTATCTTAAGAATAGACATAATAGACTCTTTTGCGTCTTCTGTGCTCTGCTTTAGTACTTCATCTAGAGCCTGCTTCTTAGCTTTACCAGCACCTAATGCTCTGAAAGAGTCAGACTTAATAAATCTTGCTTTCTTTGTTTGGTATAACGCAGTTAGCATAGTATCTACAATCTGTTTAGCTGGGCCATCTATATCCTGTAAGTCTACTAGATCTGCTATTTCTCTACCAGCTGTACCTAAATCTCGTAGCTGTTTAAGTAGTGTACCAACAACAAGGTCAGCAACAACTACGTTTTTAGCAGTCCAGTTTTCAATACCATCAATTACATCGTTAGTTTCAAACAACTCTTTAAGATATTCTTGCGGTGACATATCAATAGGGTTTCTACCCTGTGTAATACGTTGATGTGCTTCGATAGCTTCTCTATATGTAGCAGCTAGCTTCTTTCTGTCACCTTTTGCAGCTTCTAGTTCTTTTGCAAATTTACTTTCGCTCAGTAAACCACGTAAGATTCTTTCGACCTGTGCGTCGTCTGTGCCGCCTTTTAAGGCTATTCTTTCTCGTTCTACGGGTGTTGTAACAGAACCAGCTGAACCCTCCTCTGAGCCCCATTGAGTACGTGTTTTTGACAACTGTTCACGAGCCTTCTGTGGGTTTACTTCTGTTATGTGTGCTCCTTGATGTGGTTGAGATATAGGTGCATTTTTATCTGCTCTAAACTCTATCTCTCCTTCTCTTAGTTGTGCGACGCCAGCTTGTACTGTTTGATCTTTTAGGCTTTTGTTTCTAGCTGTAATCTGATCTATAGCTTCTTTACTGCCTTTCTTTAATGTATAGGCAAGTCCGTCAAATACTAGGCCTATACCCATACCCTCTACGATGTTTTTGACTTTCATCATAACAGGGTGGTCAGTATCTTTTGTAGATAGAGGTGTATCTACCCAACCATATCTGTCACGTAATGCACCCAAGGCGTTCTGTTCATCTGACTCTTTAGATATAAGGTCAGATACAGCTCCTACAGCTGCACCTCTGACAAGGTTGCCTTTCATTAATGTCAAAAGACCGGCTGGTACAGACACTAAGCCTGTAGCTGCTATTCCTTTAGCAGTTAACACTGTACCTATAGCTAGTGAACCAAAGTGTACTAGCCCTCTAAGTTGTTTACCCCACCATGTTTTGGTTTCGATAGGGTTATCATATGCACCAAAAGGTGTGAAGTCAGGTGTATACTCACCTGTCAAATCCCTTTGCCGTTGCATTTCACCAGAAAACGCATCTATTGTACGCTCTGGAAATGTGGCAATAGAGGATGCTGTATCTTGTAGACCGCCAGAAAGTATTGATTGACCTTCTTTTATGAGTGCCTTAGCACCCCATGTATCAGCATTACGAGGATCATACTGTACAGCATCAGCCTTAGCTGTTGCCGCTGCCTCTTCTTGTTCAGCAGCTTCTTGCCTCTCTTGCTCTTGTTGGTATTCTTCTGCAAGTCGTTCAGCTTCGCCACCTAAATAATCGACAAATTGCTCATCAACTTGGACATTAGAATATCTATTTGAGTCCGTCATTTTTAGTTATATAATGTTTTTGGATTAAAGGTTTGTTCTGCCTTTAGCCTTCTAGCTTCCTCTTCAGCCTTCTTCTTAGCTGCTTTTTCGTTACGTAATTTTTCTGCTTCGGTTATAATAATCTCAGCTACATCAGCTTGCAAGTTTTGAAACTGATTATTTTTCATACCACGTAAATTAGGAAATATTTGTAGTACAGCTTCTTGTTCTTCTAAACTTAAATTAGTTAATCTGTGCCAATCTTTAGCTTCTGTCTGTGCACCGTTTATAGAGTTAGATCTGTTAGCTCTGTTTCTAATAAGTGCTAGTACCATATAACTTTGATTGTCTTCAGTAAACTTAGCATTTCCCATGCCTGCAAATGCACCACTTTCAACAGCAGTAATAATCTCTTCAGCTGTAAATCCGTATCTACCAAAGTCTGTATATCCAGCCTTAGCTAAATTATAGACTTGTCCGATACTTCTGTTAGTAAGGCCACCCATCTTTGCCATTAGTGGACTAGATGTGTTTGGATTAAAAAAATAATTATCTGACTCTTCTTGTGACTGGGTGAATGTTTCTGTACCACCAAAAAACTTACGTCTTTTCATCTGACGTTCTTTAGCAAAACCATTAAGTAGTTTCTCAGCACCTTCTTGATTACCACTTATAAAGTTGTAAGTCTTAGTTGGTGATGACTTATAGTTTATAGAGTTTATTTCGTCAGCTGTTAGGTCATAGTTTTTCTTGTAATTTAACAAGCCAGTATTTGCATCAAGACCACCTGTTGCAGCAAGCCTTTCCATGCCATACTCTAAGCCATTTAAAAAAGTTCCGTCAGCTTGTGTAATCTTGACACCCTTGAGAACTTCGTCAAAGTAGGTTGGACGTGGGCCGCCAGACATTAGATAACGTTTTAGCTGTTGTAATGCAGACTTTTCGTGTACTGAATTATAAACCTGATTATCGATTAGTGACAGGTCATTTGATAATGCTGTGCGATCATTCTGAATATCTATTGCTTGAGTATTGATTTGAGCTTTATAAAAGTCCTTATAACCACCATCTAAAAGATTTTTCTGAACTGTTGGTAGAACGTCACCTATAGCTTCTTCTAGAGTTTTACTTGGAACTTTTCTAACAAGTTCTTCAGCTCTAAATCTTAAGTCTCCCATAGCTGCTTGTATTTCTAGAGTTTGAGCATATGGTATCTTTGTTAGCGACTCTTTACCTACTTCTGCACCTAAATCTATTTTTACAGCAGTTTCAAGATCACTTCTTGCTGTATTGTAAGGTGATTTAGATTTACCAGCATCACCATACTCACCAAAAGTAGAACCAGTTACTGTAGCTCTATTCATAGCATTAAGCAGCTTAGGTCTAAAGTCCTGATTCTTAAGTATTTGATTATCTCTTTGTTTAGCCATCAACTCAAAGACTACGGTAGATGGAGGTTCTCCGTCATACTGTTCAAAGACTGCATCAATTTCATCATCAAACGCAATCTCAGCAGCCTTTACAGCTGCATCAGGATCACCATTAAATACTGTAGTAGCTCTTGTAAGAAGTCTTAAATTAGCTTCTTTACCTTTAAAGTTGCTGTCAGCATATGTAGTTTCACCACCACCGTTATGTTTAAACTTGTATATATTTGTAAGATATTCTAAATGCCTTGGTGTAAGGGTATCTAGATTCTGTACAAAGCTTGCACTTCTTTGAAATAAATAATTAAGTGCTTCGATATCTTTATCAAAGTTTTTTTCTTCTTTGATAGTTTTGACAAGCAGATCAATGTCAGGCTGCACACCGCCTGTACCATCAGGATTAGGGTCAGTAAGTGAGCCTAGAACATCTTTGATCTTTTGATCTACTCTTTCATCTCTTCTTTTGCTCCAGTTACGTACGACACCTCGTTCCCATTCTAGTAGATTGTTTTCTCTTCTATTTTTAAGTTCTGGGTATATTTTATCACGAAAGAATTTTCTAAACTGTCTGCTGTTTGGATCTATACCAAAAGCTTCAGCTTGTAAAACAACTCTAGTTATAAGTAAATCGTCTGCATAGTTATGTAATTCAACTGCTGCATCAGCGTCAACTTCATCATTAAATCCATTTTCAAGTAGCCAAGTCTTACGAGCACCGAAACTAGGTTTTAGATCTTTAAGCAGTTGCTTTTGACTAACATCTTGTGGTGTTTCTTGATCTATGTTAAACAAGAAGTTTTTAGCATTTTTATCGTACTTTGCATCTTTAAATAGTTTGTTTTTAAACTTTGCATTTTCAAAGTCAAACTTATTTTCTGCATCTCGTACAATGTTACCTTGAGCCTCATCGAGTGCACTTAATGCTTCTTCATTTAACTCTCTTACAAGGTCAGCCTTTTTCTTAACTTCTAGTGCAGTTTTAAATTTTGTAGAAAACTGAGCAAGAGCCTGTAAGTTATCCATGAACTGTGTAGCTCTTGCTTTTTCTATCTCTACCATTTGGTCATAGAACCGTTTGGTATCTTCTTTATCTCTATCTATTTGGGCATTAACAGCCTCAGACATATCAGCATCTGTCTTTAGATAGTTGGTTTTGCTGATGTCAGGTAATTGATCTCTCGGTGTACCAATTACGTTTCCAAATGATGATGTCATTATGCTATTGTAATGTAATTAACCTCAAGCTACATACACTGTAGGTAATATAGATTGAGGTTTACTAAAATTTAAGAAACCTTTACCTCCAAAACCACTGTAAATACCCGCTACACTGCTTAATACTTGTAGAGCACCACCTAATCTGTTTGTAGGAGGTAACATCACAGGTGCACCGTATGAAGCTGGTATACCTAATGCTTCTCTTGCAGTACTTTGAGATGCCATAAACTTACGTCTTGCACCTTCTTGGAAGTATGCCATGTTTCTACGTAAAGTAGTATCTACAATGGAATCAACTTCAGCTCGACTAGCTAGTAATGCTTTATAGGCGTTCTGACCAAAGGTTCTGCTTCTGCCACCTTCGTTGACTTTTTGACTTGCAAAATACTTAGCAGCAGCTCTTTCTATATTTTTTCTACCTTTTCCTTGCACATTAAGTGCTTTAACATAGGCATCTGATAGATCTCTACTGTAGCCTATAACGTTTCTATCTTGTGTTCTTTCGAGAGCTGTCTCTTTATTAAAGAACTTAAGTCGTTCTTGTTCAAAAAGAGCATCCTTCTCCATTTTTCTTTGTCTAGCAGCGGCTCTAGCCCCTGCATTAGCATCTACGCACACGGCAAAATTCAATAAATGTTACATTGTTTGGCCCATGTTTTAACTTACGTAAAAACTTAAAGCCAAGAAACTTCAGCAATCTTAAATGAGCTGTGTTTCTACTGTCAACTATATTCCAAAGGAGGGGCTCAGTGCGGCTATCGACATACCGTTTAGCCTCTCTTGCGAATGTAATTGGGTATCGGTGAATCTCTGGGGTGCAAAGCATCCATATGTCACCGTCTTTTCCTACTCCGGCCATGCCAGCAGTCTTGCCGTCAGGCACTGTGAAATACACGTAGGATGGGTTTGAAGACATCAAAGAAGGTAAGAGGGCCGATGGTATCCCATGGCCTTCTTCAACCTCTCTGAGGTCATCTGGACGGAGATTGAAGACTACTTCGGTAGCAGCCTCCATTGTAATTGGGTGAATATATTTAGACACGATTGTAAAATCTAGGTGAATAGTCTCCCTCCCATGATAAGGCATGTAATGTAGCAGGGGAAGGGTGTGTGGATCTTAACGTAATATCTACGTTTGTATTCCTTTCGTATACAGGAACTGTCTTGATAAACTCTGGTAGATAAGGTACTTTACCAGCCTCGTACTCTGATGCTAAAATTGATTCATGCTGATCTTCATACGTAGGTTTACCTACACGTTTTAGAGAGGTTTTGTATGTACCAACTTTTCCAAAGTGAAACTTAAGTCTGTGTAATACAAGAGAAGAGTTTACATCAGCTGTAGATTTGTTACCAGTTACTTTAAACGGATACAGCGTAGGAAACTGAACCTCATAATCATACACATAACCAACAGTAAAGTGAGTTTGTCCGCTAGGTAGTGTGGAGTTTGTCCAGTCACCGACTACAGTTAAAGTTTGTCCTGATACTGTAGGTTTAGTATATCTACCTGTACTATCTATAAGAGCCACATCGTAATTAGAATCTTGAATTTCACTTAACCAGCCCACACCACTGAAGGTGGTTGTGTTGCTTGTATTACTGAAGACACCGTTATTGATAGTAGTATGGTTGTCAAGATGTAGTAAATAGTTAATCGCATTTTCGTCTGTAGCAGTAGGATCGTCGTCAGACTTTATAAGTCTTATTTTTTGTAATATTTTATCTTTGTCCAGAAAGAAGTATTCATCATCTATAATAAAATGATACAGTAAACCTTTGTTAAACTTCCATTTAAACCATGAAGCTTGCTGTCTCTGTTCCGCTACTTGAAAGTATTTATAGCCGAAAACTATACCAGCTGAGTTATCAGTAGATGTCTGAGACATAAGTACAATACCATTTTCTCGTGAGTTAGTGAGAAGATCAATATTTTTAGGAAGAAGTGACGGTACAACTTTACTAACTTCTACTACGTTAGGCTCACCTTCTCTACGTATATTAGCCATTTCATTAAATCGGCTAAACTTACCTGAGTTATCTACATAACCTATTGTAGTTCCTAAAGATATAGGAGGTATAGTTTTGTTGTAATTAAACGTAGAAACACTTCGTAGTTTAGCTGTATCAGGATTGAGAACTGTGTCATCAGCTGCTAGTAAAAACTGCTGGTTTGTACTAAATACTAATAAACCACTTGTTGTTTCTATACCATCAAATAACTCAGATGGGAACATAGACGCAGCGGATATATCAATAGGATCACTAGCTGATACAGTCAAGGCAGATTCTATAAAGAAGTCTGGTTTTCCAAGCGTACCCGGTCGAGATAATACGACGTTTTCTCCGGACAAGAAAGCTAATCTATTACGGAAGAATATTATTTTATTTATACGTTGACCTGTGAAACTAGGAAATGGATTAGTTTTATCATCACCTACTCTTCTACCCTGATAGTCAAACTGTCTAACAGTAAATTCAGCTATTTTGCTAGATGAGTTATAAGCTGTACGTTGTATAACAAGTGGCATATTAGTTAGCGACTCAGTTATTCCCGCTTCTGCACATTCAGACCACGAGCCTGACCCATCTCGACCATTGTTACCATTGAAAACAAGGTAGTAATCGTCTTCATCTGCCATTCGGGAGTTAGAGATTTCAACTATATATCCGTGTTTACACTGGTTAGGTAGATTAGTAACGTCATTTACTGACGTGTGCATAACTCTCATCAAGTCATCTTCTACAATTTCTACAGAAAACTTAATATCATCGTCTGGGTTAGAAGCATTATTAGTATAAAAGTAAATTCCTGTACCTATAATATCAGCATTAATACCAGTGCCAGCTAGAGCCCCCTTAATACCACCAAGTATTGTATCAGCAGTAACCGCAGTATCAGCATCAAAGGGTGTAGGAGCTGGTCGTATTAACCCATCACCGGGGTTATTAGAAGCGATTGTAGCATTTACTACAGTTTCTTCGTGCTCCATTACTTCTATAATAAAGGTTGCTGGCTTATCCTGAGCCGTGTCCAAAGCAACTATTGCTTGATCTCCTGTTTTCCATCCCTCTCCTCCGTGAAGTAGTACAGCTTCTCTTTGATAACTACATCGGTATACAGGTGATGATCCTGAGCTATTAGGTGCTACTCCTTGCTGTCCAAGAATATTTAATCTAAATGTTAAATTAGTTTTAGATGTATCTGCACTGTGCCCATCAGTAGGGTTTCCGAAAACTGTTTTTGTTCTAGTATTATTAGATGAATTAAAGGTTCTAGCATACTGATAAAATTCTAACGGAATAAACCAGTCTTTTGTTCGACCCGATTGTGTGTTTGGATGACTTAAACTTACCTCTGTTTGACCGGCGAGAGCTTTATCTCGGTTTACAGCCAAGTATATACCATAAGTACCCTCAAGATAGCTAGCAAAATATACGTGACCGTGTACTAAGCCGGGGTACGCATTTGCGTTTTCACCTTTATCATATACCAAAGCTTGCCCATAAGGAAAACCATGTACATGATTATAGTTAAGTCGGAAAAAAGTGCTGCTAGCATTTGTTGTGATGTTATTAAATCCAGATGCAGGCGAGGCGTTCATATCAAACGTCCACTTCATATAGTTAGAATTATTTACGTCTGAGTCAATCAGCCCATTATTAAAGGTATCAGCACTGTTAACACTAAATACTTGAGTACCGATAGAAGGACAGTGCCCAGTATGGTTAGCTTCGTATAGCGAGTCTCCTACTATTTTAATACGTGTAGCACGTTGAAGTGTAGTAGTAGTGGTATTTGTACTTCTATTTATATTTAATCCGTACTGTCTACCGTTTGCCGATCTTAATAATTCAACAAATGCGTAGTTCCTATGAGGTGCTGTAGGAGTAGTTCCTGTTGTCCCAACAAGGGTGTGGACACTACTAGTATCACGATTATTAACAAAAGTGGTATCGTTAATTGTAAGGAACTGTAGATTTTCTGGAGCACTTGTAGCTAGATAACTCTGTACAGTTGATGCTGCCGCAGCAACAGTCTGTATAAATTTCCAGCCATTAGTTGTACCAGAGCTGTGAGACGGTGCAGCACCACTACTTATAGTCAATGTAGCTTCGTATATGTTAGAGTTAGCTTGAACTAGATCTCCAGCGTAGTAAGTTGATTGAACCTGACCACCGGGGTTAGTACTGATGCTAGGTGCTCCATATGCAGTAGTCTGCTCAACGCCTGTATTACAACTCCAAATCCTAACCTGACCATTAGATGCTATCTGTCCTATGTAAGCTCCTTCTACTGCATCACGATAGTAATGAAACCAAGAGCCACCAGATTGTACATTTGTTAAGGGTGAGTCTTTTATTCTATCTGATCCCGGTCTTTTAAATAGACCTCTAGTTACATCTGGAATAGCGTTTGTAAGATCTTTAAGTTGTCCGGGAAATTTTAAATTATCTGGCTGTTCTGATATACCACCAATAAAACTTGGTATAGTTTGTGTTATGCCTGCCATTATCTTCTAAGGTTTCTCCATGGTTGATAAGTCTGATAGGATGATCCTTGTTCAAATCCTAACATGTTGTGATCCCCTTGGTTACATTCGTACTCCATCAGTGCTGCTCTTGATAATTGTTCTTGAGTTCCGAGGAGTCTAACTAAAGCAGGGTTAGCAACTAGCTGTGTTGCTGCTACACGTGATGCTCTGTATGTAATATAACGTCTAAATACAATAGGTAAGACAGAGAATGGTCTTAAGTAAACGACATCAAGGTCAAGAGCTGATTCAAATTCATTTGTGTGTTTTACTTTATCATACACAAATCCATTTTCATCCCTGACTAAATCTTTAATGCGTCTATCCTTATTGTTGTGTAAGTCTAGCGATAATACATCGTTAGGATATACTATATGCTTATTTCCATCAGGAGGAAACTTTTTGTGTAACTCAGTATTATAGTGCCAACCTTCAGCTTGTGTATCTACATTAGCGTCACGAAGTAAGTTAAATATAAATGCAACTTCTGGGTTGTCATATGCTTCGACATTATCAGTCTCGCTGACAGTGCCTAGAGTGGTTATAGGTGCTTGTCCGATAGCCCCCAGTATTGAGTTAACTGCGGATAGTTCGGTATCGAGGTCAATAGTTGTGGTTGCCATAAGAAAAAAGGGAGCCGAAGCCCCCGTATAAAAAGTATAAAATTAAAACTTAACGTTTCCTGTAGTTGTTGCTTCACCAGCAGAGTTGCGTGTAGGTGCAACGCCAGCGATAAGTTCAACAGCAGCAGCAGGGTTAAGTGCATCAGCACCCATAGCTAGACGTCCTAAGATAACATCACCTTGGTATACCACTGAGATGTCTCCAGATGTTGTCTGAACTTGTGGGCCGATTGCTTCAACGCAAGCAGCAGCTTCTTTTTGGAAGATAAGACCACAGCTGTTAGCAAAGTTATTAGTACCGTTACCATAGCTGTTGATGGTTTTTGTTGCTGAAGAGCCAGCTGTCTCATCTGCCATACCATCTGCGACGAAACTACCTGTAGCTCCGGGGTCTGTAACACCGGGGTTTGTTGCAGATGCAGAACCATACTTAGTACCAAAGTTTCCAAAGAAAGGAATGTTCATTGACTTGAATATCTGGATTCCAGCTATTTC
>CEVZ01007162.1_pt1 | contig 19057 bp, 12 predicted proteins | sample 361371 | NCBI WGS metagenome assembly CEVZ01 (sample SAMEA2620217, study PRJEB7988) | marine metagenome | isolation source: saline water (ENVO:00002010), including
TCCATTCGCATCGATGTCGAATGTGACTTCGATCTGGGGTATCCCCCTAGGTGCAGCGGGTATCCCTGTGAGGTGGAATTTTCCAAGAGTTATGTTGTCTTTAGCAAACTGCCTCTCTCCTTGAAGAACATGGACCTCGACAGCAGGCTGGTTGTCAGCAGCGGTAGAGAATGTCTCCGATCGCTTGCTTGGTATGGTGGTGTTTCGCTCAATCATTGTGGTCATAACCCCGCCTAGAGTCTCGATTCCGAGCGTAAGGGGTGTAACGTCCAGAAGGAGGACATCGGTGACACCAGAATCTCCAACGATTATTCCTGCCTGAAGGGCCGCTCCCATGGCGACTGCCTCATCGGGGTTCACACCCTTGAAAGGAGCTTTACCGACTTCTTGTTCGATTGCAGATTGTACGGCAGGGACACGTGTAGAGCCACCTACTAGAATCACCTTGTCGACCTTGCCCTTGGATATTCCTGCATCCTTCATAGCTTGGCGCGTGGGTGAAAGAGTCCTTGAGATCAATGGCTCGATTAGTTCCTCAAACTTAGACCTCGATAGTGTGATGTCAAGATGCTCGGGCTGACCATCACGACTCGTGATGAATGGTAGATTGACTTGGGCGGAGCCAGAACCTGAAAGCTCTATCTTTGCTTTCTCTGCGTGTTCACGAAGTCTGCTCATGGCCTGTGCATCAGTAGATAGATCGATGCCTGTATCTTTCTTGTACTCATCAACAAGCCATGTGATGATGACCTCGTCGAAGTCATCGCCTCCAAGCCTGTTATCTCCGGAAGTCGCCTTGACTTCTATCTGTGGTTGGCCATCTACCTGGTAGATTTCGAGAATGGAAACATCAAACGTCCCTCCTCCGAGATCGTATACCAGGATGGTCTGATCTTCTTCTTTATTCACTCCGTATGCAAGTGCCGCTGCAGTGGGCTCGTTGATTATTCTAAGAACTTCTAATCCTGCGATTCGTCCTGCATCTTTAGTCGCCTTCCTCTGTGCATCGGTAAAATATGCGGGGCATGTGATTACGGCTTTCTTTATTTCCTGGCCGAGATATGCTTCTGCATCTGCCTTCAATTTCTGTAAGATGAATGCTGACATTTCTTGAGGCGTGTATGTGGAATCATCAATTTCAGATGACCAGTCAGTTCCCATCTCACGCTTGACTGACAGAATAGTACGATTAGCATTGGTCACAGCCTGACGCTTGGCAGTGATTCCGATGTGCCGCTCACCATCTTTGGCGAAAGCGACTACGCTTGGAGTGGTTCGTGCTCCTTCCGAATTTGGAATTACGACGGCCTGACCTCCCTCCAAGGTTGCCACGCAGCTGTTGGTCGTTCCTAGATCAATTCCGATAACTGGTGTGCTCATTCTTCAATCATCCCCTAATTATTCCATTCTCAGCGTCACATCAAGGATGCCATTGTTTAGGGTCCATTCCTCGATGCGGCTAGCTGCGAAAGGGATAGAGAAACCTCTGAGAGGGTTGAGGAGGTTATGCCTCAAAAGTTCGATTATTCTGCCTCCGTCAGCTAATGCGAGGTCGACTGATCCATCATCTGCCTCAGGGATAGAGGTAACATCAATCATTACGTTGGCTAGATCATCCTCGTGAGTGAAATCCGTATCTGGAATCTCAATGAGCCTGTTATCTTCCTGTGGCTCGGTTACGACATCTACCTGATCTAGAGGCGTGTTGCTTGAGGATTTTACAGATACTTCGAATCCCATCTTTGAGAGCATGTCCGCAAAACCCCCCGGCCCAGACATCATAGCCTCGATGTTCTTCCTAATCTCCTCGGGGTCTCCTTTTCCATTCAGGGTAATGTCAGTCTTGGATATGGATTTAGAATCGATTCCCATTCGTTCAAAATGCTCTTCCAACTGATTCATCATGTTCTCCAGCATGCTCATGTCCATGGGTATACCCATCTGTTCGAATACCTTGGTCATCTCACGAATGATATCTCTTTCCCAGTTGTTTTTTTCAGAGGTCATTGTATCACTACTCAACCAAGGGTTGTATAGTTGACCACGGGGGGGGTATATGAATCTCCCGTAGTAGTATAAATGGGAAAACCTCGAAGGAGAGGTTCCTTGATATTACCGAAGATACTCGTACCGCCGTGTCCTCCCCTGACGAAGACCTCACACTCCAAGATACAGACAGGGTAACTGGTAGGGCTGCCCTAGTTGGAAATGCGAGGGCTGCTTTGGCTGTAGCAGCTGCGGTGAGATCGACACTTGGCCCGAAGGGGATGGACAAGATGCTGATTGACCAGAATGGAGAGATTCTGATTACCAATGACGGGGCTACTGTTCTAGATACGGCAAAGGTAGAGCATCCTACTGCAAAACTAGTGATTGAAACGAGTATTACACAAGATCGAGTGGCAAGAGATGGGACTACCACTTCCATATTGATATTAGCAGAATTACTCAGAAATGCCCTCGAACTTTCCAGATCTGGTCTTCATCCGACAATAATTGCTGATTCGTACAGGTCCGCATATTCGATGTGTATGAAAGAAATAGCCTCGATTGCGAGACCGCTCGCCTCGGATGAGGATGTACGGCACATTGTATCGACATGCATAGGGCAAAAAGTCGATTCATCGATACTCGATTTGGTATGCAGGCTCGCATTGGATGCTTCTGAGTCGATTGAAGTGGACGACCCTGAGGGAGAACGGGTTCTGGTTAAGCGCATTTCTCTAGAAGAAGGGGCGGTCACGGATACAGAACTTGTTTCTGCCTTCGTTACGAGGAAGCAAAGATTTGACAAATCCATGCCAAATCGTGGAGGAAGTTGTTCTATTGCGGTTATTGACGGGGGTCTTGAGATACCGGAAGTGGAGTTCGATACCGAGTTTGAAATAAGCTCGTTGGGAGTCAGGGAAGGATTCATCCAGAGGAAGAGGAAGAAATTACAGGGTCTTGTTTCTCACCTCGAATCTCTTGATGTTGGAATTCTAGCTGTGCGTGATGGCATAGACGAAGAAGCGCAGAGTATGCTCAGGAAAGCAGGTATCAATTGCTTCAGGAGATTCGACAAAGAGGATCTGAACAGGCTTTCTGAGATAACAGGGGCCGTGATCGTCCGATCCGTCGAAATTGCTGAAAGAGTGCATCTTGGACATTGTGATTCATGGGAAGAGCGCAAAGTATCGGGCGTTCACTACCTGCATGTAGCGTCAAATTCTGGCCAGGGGAAGACCCTTCTTGTCAGGGGTTCAACTCCCGCCCTTAGAGATGAAGTCATACGGACTTTCGATGATGCGCTTGGAGTTGCAGTAAGAGTGTCGGGGGCGGCGCCCATGCTCCCAGGGGGAGGCTCGACATGGAGTCATCTTGCACGTATGCTTAGGAATGAGGCGAGCAAGTATGCAGGCAAGAGGCAATTGGCTGTAGAGGGATTCGCAGATGCTTTGGAGACTATTCCCAGAGTTCTTGCACAGAATTCCGGTCATGATCCGATAGACAGAATTCTTGAGTTATCTGCTGCACAGACGAAAAGCGGTCCGTGGACTGGTTTCGATCTAATGACTGATAATCTCGTGAGTCTCGATTCGATTGGAATAATAGATCTTCGACTGGTGATTGAGAATGCATTATCTGGAGCCACGGAGGGCGCGATATCGGTACTTAGGATCGATGATGTACTATGGGCCAAGGTCGAGCCTGGAGAACCTGACTGGAATCAGGACGAAGATGAAGATTGAGCCACACCGGCCATCATAGAATCAACCAGTTGGTCCATATCGAATCTTGATTCCCAGCCCCAATCACTCCTAGCAGGGGCATCGTCCACATCTTCTGGCCAAGTATCAGCGATATCCTGACGCTCGTCTGGAATGAATCGCATTACTGCGTTCGGCTTTCTTGAACGTATGCATTGTGCTAATTCCGAGGCAGAGAAACTAATTCCCCTAACATTGTACCCAGGCCTCCACCTGGAGAGATTCTCCGATGGAGCACTCATGAGTTCCATAGTGGCCCTAATTGCATCCTGCATCATCATCATCGGGAGTTTGGTATCTCCACGAACGAAGAAATCGTACTTTTCATTTTCATGGATTTCATAGAATACCTGCACCGCATAATCCGTAGTTCCACCCGTAGGAGGTGTTGTCCAGGATAGTAGTCCTGGATATCTCAAACCACGAACATCTATCCCGTAGTTGTGGAAGTACTTCAGCATCATTTCCTCTCCTTCTTTCTTGGTTCGACCGTATACAGTGGTCGGTGACAGGGGAGAGTCTTGCATGGCGACAGGTCTCGAATCAGGGCCGAATACTGCTATGGAAGAGGGTGCAAAAACTCTGCACCCGTGGTTCCGAGCCGCATCGAGAACATTCTGAAGGCCACCCAGATTTACCCGCTCACATAAATCGGGGTCTTTCTCCCCATGTGCGGAGAGAACTGCTGCAAGATGGTATACGGTGTCAATGGAATATTCGGAGATAGTTCTTGAAATGGCCTCATAATCAAGTACATCCAGTAACTGAAAGGGGCCCTCTTGACTTCCTTCATCATGAATATCGGTGGCCAATACAGACCCTTTCCCGTGCATTTCTCGAAGAGTAGCGGCGAGGTCAGAACCTATCTGTCCGAGGGCCCCGGTCACAAGAATCTGGCTCCCGGGCACGTCGACCATGACACGCTAATAATCAGGCGACACTTGAACACCGACCATACAAGGGTGACGAGATTGCCAAGGTTCATATGCGACGTAAAATTGCTCCATACCCCGTTGTTATCATGAAATACGTGATTGTGACGGGCGGCGTTCTGTCTGGTCTGGGTAAAGGAATCACGGCGAGTAGCATAGGAGTGCTGATGAAATCAGTGGGGATGAAAGTCACTTCGATAAAGATAGACCCCTACCTAAACAGCGATGCTGGTACGATGTCGCCGTTCGAACACGGCGAGGTATTCGTATTGGACGATGGCGGTGAAGCGGACCTTGATCTTGGTAATTACGAGCGATTTCTCGATGTCTCTCTGACTCGTGACCACAACTTGACCACGGGTAAAGTGTACTCGGCGGTCATTGAACGTGAACGTCGGGGAGACTATCTTGGAAAGACCGTTCAAGTCATACCCCACATAACCAACGAAATACAAGATTGGATTGAGCGTGTAAGCATAATTCCGACAAATGACTCAGGCGACCCCCCGGATGCATGCGTAATTGAGCTCGGGGGAACTGTTGGGGACATAGAGAGTTCACCGTTCGTGGAAGCCCTGAGGCAATTCCAATTCAGAGTGGGACGCGAGAACGTTTGTTTCGTTCACGTTAGCCTGGTTCCCGTGATGGGGCCAGTGGGGGAGCAGAAAACAAAACCAACTCAACATACTGTAAAGGAGCTGAGAGGACTTGGGATAACTCCCGATCTTATTGTATGCCGGTCCAAGGATCCTCTGCATGACGAGGTGAAAGAGAAGTTGGCTGCTTTTTGCCATGTTGAGCCGAGAGCGGTAATCTCCGCGCACGACGTATCGAATCTGTATCAGATACCGATTTCGTTTGAAAGGCAGGGAGTGAGGTCAATGATTGCAGAGTGCATCGGAGTGGAAGAATCAGATCATGACGAATATCTGGAGGAATGGCGTGAAATGGCGAATCGTGTGGATAACCTGGAAGAGGAGGTTAAGATTGCCATGGTTGGCAAGTATACCGGTCTTTCAGATTCCTATCTCAGCGTCATAAAGGCGCTACAACATTCTGCTATCGAAGTCAATCGGAAACTCGTAATCGACTGGATAGAATCAACTGACCTAGATTCATCGATGCTCGAATCAGACGAAGATTCCTACAATGCTGCGTGGGAGAAGCTCAAACTAGCTGATGGCATACTTGTTCCCGGTGGTTTCGGAAACCGTGGGGTCGAGGGGAAGGTTGAGGCAGCCAGATATGCACGTGAAAATAACGTTCCATACCTTGGGATATGCCTTGGGCTACAGATTGCTACTATTGAATTCTGTAGGAATGTTCTGAATCTGGAAGGTGCGAACTCAGAAGAGTTTGTTGAAGATCCTGAGAATCTCGAATATCCTGCAGTCGTATTCATGCCGGAAATATCCAAGACGCATATGGGCGGGACTATGAGGCTAGGTGCCAAGATCACCCCATTTGTAGTGGATGATTGCAAGATTAAGCGGCTTTATGGGGGGTTAGATGCAGTGAGCGAAAGGCACAGGCACCGATATGAAGTAAATCCGGATCTGATAGGCCGTATCGAAGAAGCGGGATTGATGTATGTCGGCAAGGATGACACAGGGCTGAGATGTGAAATCATGGAGTTGATAGATCACCCGTATTTTGTCGGTACTCAGTATCACCCAGAATTCAAATCTCGTCCAGGGCGCCCCAGTCCTCCATTCCTGGGTTTGCTGAGAGCAGCATCTGGACAGTTCGAATAATACTGAAAATTATCTCTCAAGTGCTCTGAAACATGGCTTATTATCGTCAAAGATTTTGCTAATTAGTGTCAGTCACGATTGTATGGTTTAGACGAGATTTACGTTTGGGGGATAATCCTGCTCTAACGATGGCAAAGAGTCTTGGTAAACCGATCATATGTTTATTCAATCTAGACGCCGTTCGCATTGGAAGGCCTGATGTGGATTCAATTCATATCCAGTGGGAGCTCGATTGTTTACGAGCATTGAAGGCCGATATAGAGGCAATTGGAGGGGTATTGTTATTCCATTTCGGAGACATTGTGGACAAGTTGAAGGAAATTCATCGGAAGAATAGGATTGATTCGATTTATGGGAATCAAGAAACGGGATTGCAGTGGTCATGGGATCGTGACAAGTCTGTCTCTAGCTGGTGTCAAAAAGAAGGCGTTCGGTTCGTCGAATTCCCGACAAATGGCGTCATTCGAAAACTGGAATCAAGAGACATGTGGAAACAAGAGCGTGATTTGAGAATGGAGAAATCAGTGATAATCCCGCCTACAGAAATCACTCCGCCCTTTGATATTGAATCTGATAAAATACCCAATATCTCGGACTTTGGATTAGTTGAGCGTTCGCTCATAAACCGGCCTGAACCCGGAGAAAGGGCAGCAACTGCTACGTTGCAGTCATTCTTAGATGAGCGTGGCCGTACCTATCGGAGAGACATGTCCAGCCCCATCTCTGCGCAGAGTGCTTGTTCGCGCCTATCGCCATTCATTAGTGTGGGCTGTATATCTATACGACAGATACTCCAGCATACCAAGAAGAAGTTGGAAGCCGTGAAGAGGGATCCGAGAGCAAGGGAAAATCTTGGTTGGACTGGGAGTTTGAGCTCATTCCAAAGTCGCTTAGCATGGCACTGTCATTTCATACAGCGTCTCGAAGTTGAGTTAACACTGGATAGCATCGCAATGAATCCCGAGATAGACTCACATCTGAATCGTTCGATGGATGATTTAAGATATCAGGCATGGGCGAAGGGAAAAACTGGTTGGCCATTCTTCGATGCTTGTATGCGATCACTGATCGCCACTGGATGGATAAATTTCCGAATGAGGGGTATGCTTCAGTCAGTCGCTTCATACACTCTTTGGTTGCCTTGGCAATTAACGGGATTGCACTTGGCGAAATCTTTCTTGGACTATGAACCGGGAATACATTGGTCGCAAGTTCAAATGCAATCAGGAGTAACTGGAATTAATTCGATTAGGGCATATTCAGTTTCTAAACAGTCTCGTGACCAAGACCCTGATGGAGATTTCATCAGACATTGGGTGGAGGAATTACGAGATGTTCCAACATCATTCATTCATGAACCATGGCTCATGGATTTGAATCAACAAGAAGAGTACGGTTGCATACTAGACGTGGATTATCCAAAACCCATCGTTGATGAGAAGGTTTCACGAAAAGAGGGTGTTAGTCGATCTTATTCAGCGAAATCTCAGCCTGGAGTTAAGCGAAGATCTCGTTTGGTGTACAAACTTCATGGCAGTAGGAAGCGTCAACGAGGTACTGAAAATTGAAGTAAAAGAGCTTGATAATTCAATCGACAGAAACTGGAAGTATTCGAGTAGTCCTGTATCCTTGTAGGGCCTTGAGATACTTCATTTCCCTGAATATATCGTCTAGTTCGTCATCCCCTGTCTCAATTCTGAGTGACCTGATGGTCAATAGTTTGGAAGGCGTGCATACGCCCATTACGGAGGAAGGAGTTGCCTTCCTGAGAACTGCTGGAGATATCTGCAAATTACCCCTGCCTATGAGGAATCCCTGGCCGCCCATGGGCGATAGTAAAATCGTCACCTCGCCTTGGTGTGAGTCCAACAACTCAATCAAGCCCTCCTCGCTGAGATCTGTTCCAACCTGATTATTGTCTAATGATGCGTCTATTCCGAGTAAGGTTGGGCTCAAACCTACAATTTCTCCAATTCTACGCAAAGTGCCCCCTGACCCCCATATGACTAGTCTCTCAGGAGACATCAAAACGTCCCGAACGTGCTCAGCGATTCCCTCAATTACCTCATCTTCCGAGGCTGATTCAACCATTTCTTTTGCTCCCTGCATCCATCTCGGACTTGAAGGCGTCATTGCTTCTGCATACAAGCGAACGGACCAACCCCCATCTCGGTAAGCTTCCTCGTCGAGATCAAGAACCTCTGTTGAGGCGATGAGCAAATCACCTCCCATCCAGGCCTCTACCACCTCCGCTGCAGCTTTAGGGGAGCTGGCGAAACACCCAGAGTACATCTTGACCCCGCAGGGTATCCCAACGATCGGTGTGGTGGCAGATTCGTTTTCTTCTAGGGTTTGTATCAGGTCTCTTGTTGTTCCATCTCCGCCTGCATAGAGTATCAGATCAGCCCCCTGATTAACGAGTATCTTTACCAGCTCTCTTGTATCTTGATGAGAAGTGGTGCCTCTAGATTCGTGTACAACAATCGTATTGACATCAGATTCTGAATCAAGCCACTCGGACCCCATCCTCCCTTCGGATATTAGCAGTGTAGCTCCGTATCTTGTAAGAGCGGTTTCCAAAAGATCCATTGCCGATCTTGCCCGGGGGCCTGCTCGATCTTCAGCACCTGCGGCCCTGGCTTCCAAAGCCAGATCGTCAGATCCCTTCAGACCGAGTCTCCCGCCAAGACCTGCATCTGGATTGACCACGAGCCCGATGCGGAACATAGTCGCCGGAAAGGATGGTTCAACTTAGGGATACGCCTGAAATTGGGATTCAAATCTCATTCCACTACTAATTCGTAAAGTTGTCAGGATGCCCATATACAGCGGTACTGTGCTTGTACCTTCCACGGCCTTCATAACTAAATGTCGATGGAGACGCAACTAGGATTTCTATGGCGATGGTCAACGTCGAACTCTCTGATGGTACTGTTCATGAGTATGCCGAGGGCATAACTGCAGGTGAAGTGATCTTCAATGTCCACGGCAAGAAGTCTGGAGCCGTGGCGGTTCTTATCGATGGAGAGGAAAGGGATTTCTCACATATCATAGAATCCGACTGCAAAATAAAACCAATATCAGGCGATAGTGATGAGGGTTTGTACATCCTTCGGCACTCTTGTGCACATCTACTTGCCCAGGCTGTTGTAGAGTTGTTTCCGGATGCGAAACCAACAATCGGTCCGCCTATTGATCATGGATTCTACTACGACTTCCATATGGACCCTATAGGGGATGAAGATCTCAGAAAGATAGAGAAGAGGATGCAACAGCATATCAGATCTAATCATAAAATCATACGAGAGGAATATGATAACTTGACATTGAGAGAGATGTTCGGATCTAATAAATTCAAAATTGAGATCATGGATGACAAAGTGGGTCATGATGTTGGGTCTTCTGCATATCGTCAAGGTGATTTCATTGATTTGTGTCGTGGACCACATGTCCCGTCAACATCCCACTTGAGGTGGTTCAAGCTTACAAGCACCAGTCAAGCTTACTGGAGGGCCGATAGTTCGCGAGAGTCATTGGTAAGGATATACGGAATGTGCTATTCTTCGAAGGAAGGTCTCAAAGAAAGGCAGCGTCAGATAGAAGAAGCAGCAAAAAGGGACCATAAGAAAATCGGCAAGGAAATGGAGCTCTACATGATCGATGAGTTGATTGGAAAGGGGCTACCTGTTTGGCTCCCCAATGGAGAGATCCTGAAATCTCAAATTGAGAAGTTTGCAGTTGAGACCGAAGATAACTATGGTTACGTACGCGTCACTACCCCCGTACTTGGAAAGAAGCAGCTCTTCGAAGCAAGTGGGCACCTCCCACACTATGCTGATGGGATGTATCCGCCCATGGAAATGGATGATGGGACATATTATCTCAAGGCGATGAACTGTCCAATGCATCATCTGGTGTACAAAAACAAGAAGAGGTCGTACAGGGATCTGCCGCTTAGAGTGGCCGAGTATGGTACTGTCTATCGAAATGAGTTGTCAGGTACGCTGGCTGGTCTTCTGAGAGTGCGTATGCTTTCGATGAACGATGCGCACATCTATTGTACGCTTGATCAGGTCGCTGAAGAAGTTGCGTCAAATGTACGCATGGTCCAGGACTACTATTCCGCATTCGGATTTGAAGACTATTCATTCAGACTGTCCCTGTGGGATCCTGAAAAGACCTCCAAATATATCGATCAACCGGAAAACTGGGCATCGACACAAGACAGATTGCGTTCGATAATGGATGGTCTTGGCGTGGATTATGTTGAAGCAGTCGGTGAAGCGGCATTCTATGGGCCCAAAGTAGACATTCAGTTCAGAACTGCTCTTGGCAGAGAGGAGTCCATGTCTACAATACAACTCGACTTCGCAGCAAAAGAGAGGTTTGGATTATCATATATGGATGAAACAGGTTCTGAGAATGGAGAGGTTCTGGTTATACACAGGGCGCCTCTGTCGACGCATGAGCGATTTGTTGCATTCCTAACGGAGCATTGGATGGGGAATTTCCCAACTTGGCTTTCGCCCACCCAGGTTCAGATAATCACCATCTCTGAACGTCACGCCGAGCATGCTGCGAAGGTAGCGCTTGATCTGAGGGAGCAAGGTGTGAGAGTCTCTCTAGACGACTCGGACAGCACCATAGGTAGGAAAATTAGGACTCACAGGAAGATGCGGCCTGCCTACATGCTGATAATCGGAGAGGAAGAGGCGGAAAATGGGACTGTCTCAATCAGGGCTAGAAATGGCGATCAACGTAACGGTGTGCTGCTTGGGGATTTCATCGATGGTATCGTTGAAGAAATCAATAGCAGGTCGCCTTCCATGAATATGGTTTGAGATTCAATTCAAACATCGAATTTAACTTCATGGCGACGTAGTTTTTTCTGATTATCTGGCTATCGGTCAGTCTTGAACCCGTTCCGTTGAAATCAACTAGGCTTTTCGCAGGGTGATGATCATCTCGAAGACGCCGGTTCGAGTCTCATTCTGCGGAGGGGGGACGGATCTAGACGGATTCGCGAAAAAAGAGCATCTTGGAGGCCTTGTTGTCTCAACCGCGATATCTCGTTACATACATGTCACGGTAAACGAACGATTCGATGACCGTATCAGGCTATCATATTCGAGAATGGAGACTGTGGAAAGTCTGGATGAGGTACAACACGATCTCGTGAGAGAGGCAATGAGGATAACTGGAGTTACGAGTGGTGTTGAGATAACAACAATCGCAGACATACCCTCCAGAGGTACCGGCCTTGGGTCTTCATCAGTCGTGACCGTGGGTGTGCTCAATGCCCTTCACCATCTGGCTGGCAGAACCGTGGGGCCTCGGCAGCTTGCAGAAGAAGCCTGTAACATAGAGATTGACATCCTCGGGGAGCCGATAGGAAGGCAAGATCAATACGCTGCTGCATTCGGCGGTTTGAATCGGATATCATTCAACGAGATGGGTGTGGAAGTTGTACCCATAACGACGGATCCCGAGATAGTGAATCGCATGGAGAAGGAATTTTGCCTGGTCTATACCGGTTCAACGCGAAGCGCATCGGCTGTACTCGGTGAAGAGAGTGCTGACGCCGGTGATAAATTGAGGCGGCTTAGGGCGATAAGAGGGCAGGCTGAAGAGGCTGAGAAACTCATTCGTTCTGGTGATTTGAATGCTCTTGGTCGTCTTCTGCATGATACGTGGGAAATCAAAAAAGGGCTATCTCCGAGTGTGACGAACGAGGGTCTTGACTCGTTATATTCCAAGCTGATTGAGTTGGGGGTGACGGGGGGCAAGCTTCTCGGCGCAGGAGGTGGTGGTTTCTTCCTTGTCCATGGCGATGATTCAATCGCATCGAGACTAATGAGTTCGCTTCCTGACATAAACAGGGTTCTCCCATTAGCAATTGAAGAAAAGGGGTCCGAGATCATCCATTTCTAACTTGGCCTGAGGACTTTACTGCTTCTTTTATGATATGGTTCACAATGAGTTGAAGGTCTTCTATCCTCTCCATCGAATGAGAGGGTACAACAAGACATACATCGACTATGGAGGGTAACTTTCCACCAGCGCCTCCACGGTAGTCTCCTGTGATGGCCGCGGTTCTGCAAGACCTGTCTCTCGCAAATTCCAACGCTCGGACAACGTTTTCACTTGTGCCTGAGCCACTAAATCCGATGACAAGGTCTTCGTCTCTCAAGAATGTGGTGAGTTGTCCGACGAATACGTCCTCGTAGGAGACGTCATTGGCAAATGCCGTCAGCGAGGCAACATTGTCTACGTGGGAGATAGTTCTGACGCGCAACTCCTTCGACCAATCGCCAGCGCTGTGAGACGGGGTAGCAGCACTTCCTCCATTTCCCACGAAATGGATTGTTGCATCTCTGCCAATTGCAGAGACTACCTCATGATACAGAGATTCCAGATCGTCTCGAGATAGTTCCTCGAGAGTGCGTTGGAGATCCTCGAGGTATCCTCCAGCGAAGTCTTGGAAGTCGAAGCCCATGAGGGGTTGCTATGAGCGTGCCTTCTTGAGTGCATCTATTCCCATTCAAACAAGTCTTCTGAGAGATTCCATGGCCTCATCTGCTGATCCCATACTGTTTCTAGAGGCTTGGAATGAGTCATTTTCGAAATTCTCCCTTGCTAGGGCCATGTGCTTCTCAGCGAGTCTCCTTGAAGAGTCTCCTGGTCCGATTCCTGAGGAGTCGAGGTTCTTCCTGAGTGTCTTCCATTCCCCCTCCAAGAACTCAAGAAGCTCTCCTGTATCTCTCCGAGTGGCGTCAACCGAATCCAGATCGCTGATGATTGACTTGAGTTCTTCATCTGCCTGTATCCAGAGTCCTTCTTTTGAAAGTGAAATAGCGTCCTCTAGTCGCTTCTCAAATATCGCCTTCTCCGAAAGAGGGAATCTGCTCTGTATCATCCTCTTCTGACGTACTGACTGCTTGAATGATCTTCTTGATTCGCTTCGATTATGCAATCTTCTGGCAACAGATTCCAAGCCTCCCATCGCAAGTGACAGTTCTCCATCTTCGATTGAGGCATCTATCGCGGAGAGTTGTAATTCAACTTCTTCCAATATGTCCGGATGTTCTGAAGTGAGGTGGGAGCTCACCTCGGATCTTCTTGCTCTGACTCTGTCTAATGCTTCGCTCAGAGACTGGAGTTGCTCTGGAAGTGCCTCTAGGAAATGAAGAGCCTCGTCTGGTCTCTGTCTTTCCATTGCCTTTCGTGCAGATTCAATCATCGCAGCAATTGTGTCTGATTCAATTATATTCTGCTTCTCGAGTATTTTCTCGGCCTCTGATAGCGCCTCTCTTGCTGGTTCCCAGAATAGGCATATTCGATTTGCTACTTTCTTTGCCTCTCTGTATATTGTCTCGGCCTCTCGAGGAGAGCCCAGAGCGCGTTCACTGTCTGCTTTCTCCATCAGGGAGGCTAATTCAGTGGCCTCTGGGGCAATTGACTCTGCCTGATTGACTAGCACCATTACTGCTTCACGGATCTCAGATAGGTCCCTGTCTATCGAAAGAGCCAATTCAATCTCATGTTCAACTGATTTCAACCTAGAGTGGCCTCGACTTGTATTTGACCATCCTTCCTCCCGGGCCAGCTTCAATAGCGAAGAAGCATGATCGAGGCGGATTCCAGCCTCATTGATTTCCAAGATTCTTATTTCAACAGTGTCTATTTTCCTAAACAGATCGCGCCTACCCTGGAGTGCGGGATCGGGACGAAGTATGTCAAACAAGAGAAGGACTGCTATTACTGAAGCGGAAATAGCTGCAATCATGATTTCTGACCCTTGAGAGATCATTATTGCGATCGCTGTCGAGAGTCCTATCATACCGAGCAGTCCTCTGAATCTTCGAGCAATGACAGATGATGAGAATGCGCTTCGACTATACTCGTGCAACACAATGGCGAGCAGGGCCAAAATTGCTCCAGATGCGAGTCCCTTGAAATCTGACTCTGAGCTGGCAGCAAGTCCAATGAAAATAGGCCATGAAATCGATGATAGCGAAGCAAGTCGTGTACGCTTACGACCATCATAAGATGAAAGATCAGAGATGATGAATGCCATCGAGAAGATGACGGCTATCTCAATCAGATGGAGGCCAATCGGTTCTTCTGATTTGAGAGACTGGCTTAGGCGGAAAGCACCGATCGCGACGATGGCCAGAGAGGTGAATCCAACTAAACGGCCTACATTCCTTCTCTGACGAGCCACGCCTCTATCCGCATAATCCAGAGGGAGCATGATGGCTCCTAAGCCTCCATGACCAAGAGTTGAACGGTTAGATGATCATTGATCGGACGAATCGCCCCACCTTCTGATAGCGGCGTAAGATAATGCGACTATCGCCACGGATACAAACACAGGCGGAAGCCAATCAGGGAGATTATCCCGGATAGTGATGTTTCCCGTAAGATCGATCGTCTCCTCATTACCTCCGGGAAGTTGGAACCAAATTAGTTTCAGGTCTAGTTCTCCAACTGAATCGGGAGTGATTGCCAGAGATATTCGGGACAGTGCAGGTCCTGCAGAAGTGGCAGGTACGATAATGCCATCCGGAGAGCATATGTCTCCACTACACAACCGTGCCGAACCGCTCCCGGATCCTTCGTTGTATATCGAGGCCGTAATTACAAGGGGTTTGTTCAATCCAATGTCTCCGGATACCTCGATGGTTGGGGGGCTGGAAAATATCACTCCTTCAGCAGGGTCTATCTCAATAGGCACTTCCAGAGATGACTCATGGCCTGAAGGGTCCCATGAGACGATGCGAATTACATGATTACCTGGTTGTGCCTCCCCGAGCGATATTATGCCATCCATGTCTGAATATACGGCCATGTCATACACATAGTGGCCATCAAAGACGATAGTCCACAAGGTAGAGTCTAGAGCATCAAGTCTATCGTACGAGCCGGTTATGTTCAGTTGGATCTCTTGTCCTGCGATCAGTCTGGTGGAAGATTCCACTGATACGCCTGACAGCATTACCTCGGGGACTATGACCGGGCCCTCATCATCCAAGACGACGATCGTCCAGTTTCCAACGACGTTGTTCCCAACTGAATCTTGAACGTCTATTGAGAAAAACCACTTTGTTGGCTCTCTCTGGGAATGACGGTCGTCTGGATCCCTGTGTGGTCCATTGGTGGACTGGCCGTGATAGAATGCCTCCGTGATTTCTAGGATATCGGTACCTGTTCGCGTGAAGCCTCCGCTTCTATTCGATTCGAGATAGATTCTGACTGGATCGCCTTCCTGGTCATATGCCTCGATAATTGATCTGAGAACTGTACCGGATGGCAGTGAAATGATATTGGATTCGGGTTGTATCTCATTCCACTGTCCAGTGCCAACAGAAGATTGGAATGAGATGCTGAAGGTGGGTGATGCGGTGTCGACAGTGACGGTCTGAGCCCATGAAGAATTGGCTCCATGGGCATCTGTGCAGTTCATCGAAAAGAAGACCTGTTCTCCGTGTTCTAATTCCATCGTAGATGTTTGAATTTCCAGAACATTGCCGGAATGTTCAATCTTCCCAAAGGGGCCCTCTGCGACCCACTCGGGCACTGGATCGACTAGTCCGTTATCCTCGCATAAGCCGGTTAGATGGATGTTGGAATGAGGGGATATCGTTGTCGATCCTCCCCCCTGTCTGACGGCAGATGCCGAAGGTGGGACGTTCGTATCGAGGGATATCCGTATATCAGATGCGACTGGTGAAGATGACCTTTCGACTGTGAATCCACTTTCGCTTGGGGTCATTATGCTCGATTGTGCACTGAACCTGTACTCCCATGGATATGGCAAGATAACCCTCATCGGGACGGCCTCCACGAGAGAGCCGGTTCTAGGCAAATCGAGTAATCTGATGGCTCTGCCATCAGCGGCCCCTAGTATATCGGCGGTCTCGTTCCAGCCCCACATGTGGGACATTTCGAGGGGGCCATCAGGTATGGTGGTCGAATTGAATGATATGGGTCCGGCGAGGGTGAATGGTTGCAGATCGAATGAACAACAACCGGCTATTTCTCCATCCCCCCAAAGCCGACTTTGCTCGAGTTGTATCGAGAATGCATGTGATTCTGATTGGGATATATTGCCGTCTCCATCTCCGATGTGGGTATCAATCTGATATCTGACGCCCATATGGGGATCGGGGAGGAAGTCAGCCCCGATTATGCTGGGCGCTGAGATGGAAAGTTGCCATGTAGCAGATATCCCGTGGCTCTGGTCTATCGAGTGTATTGCTAGAGTGGAGTTGCCTTCTGGTTCAGGGGCTTGATTCTCCTCGGAAGCCGCTGTTTGACTCAAAGCCACTGAGAAAAATAGGGTTGCCAGAAGAGCAATTGGCAATGATCTCCGGACATTCACAATCAGTTGCATGAACTTCTGCGCTTCAATCCAACGGATTTTCGTCAGAAGACCGAATCGGCCTCAGAATCGAATAAAATGCAAATGCGGCCCATATGGCTCCTAAAACAGCAAATGGCCATTCACCAGTCACAGTCGCTCTGACTGTTAGAAGGACCTCGCCGATTCCCATGGAAGTCAGATAAGCAAATGATCTGCTTGATATGATGGCTCTTGTCTCGAGTGCGAATGCAGCGAGAACGAGCAGCATTCCAAGATACGCGCCCGCCATTGTCAGCTCCATGTGTCGTGTGACATGCATGATGCACATGAACCATGGCGCGCCCCGTTGTAGAATGGGAAAAAGAAAAGACGGTTCACGGATTACCGAGGACTATGACCGTGTGGATTGTGGATTCTAATGCCTTCATCCACCTCGGCTCAATAGCATCGGAGGATGCAATCAGGTCGATGGGCGGTGCATTGGCCCCCCACGGAGGGGTCATGCACGTTACCTCGGGAGTCCATGACGAAGTGAAGACGGTCAGATTCCGGTCTTGGAAAGGACGGCCTCGTGTTCTTGATGTTCTCAAGGACTTGCTCCAGACGACCTCGATCTCTCCCGACGAGATACGTGGCCTGGCCACTGCCATAGGGGAGAAAGCCGCCCCACAGGATGTCGATGTCTCTCTGATGGTTCTTGCAGCACGGATGCATGGAGAAGGTCGTGACGTGGTCTTGGTGTCGGACGACTACAAAATGACAACCACGCGTGAAAGGGCAGGTCTAGGGTACTCGACATGTCCCCCCTCAACGTTCCTTCAGAGGCTTGCAGATGGAACAGAGGGTTCAGATGGTGGGAAGCTCAGAAGTTTGGCCAGGAGAGTCCGCGCGGCTGAGATGAGGTATGCAATAAGCAGGGCCGGAGAGTACGATATCCAGGGCAAGTTGACTTGGTTGGTTGAGAGTTTGTTAACTGCTAGGCCACCAATTCCCCCTCCTGTGAAAGAAGATGAGGCAGGTGGAGTCGAGATTTCAATCCGCGCGCTTAGGAGGCATATCGCAGGAGAGAAGGTGAAAGGTTCTGTACTGAAGCGACTAGGGGATTTGCCATCGATATGCGCTTCTGTTGGTGAGATTGATGGTCATCTTGAGTCTCTTCTTGGAGAAGGGGGGGATCCGAGTGATCTCTATGTCTCCAGTTTAGGAGTTCTTCAGAGTGTTCTTGAATCAACAGGCACGGGGCTTGCGCCATTGAATGACGAGTTGTGCATGATTGCACACAGAGTCATGGCAGGCCCAGTATCTAGGCTGGAGGCTGTCTTGGGGCTTCTTGCGGGTTCCCTGGGGCGTAACGAGGCTTCGAGTTTGCATCTAGCACGCGCCCTTAGCCAAGCCAGTCTTGCCGATGATGCGAGTGCTGAATCTAGGATAATGCACCATCTTGGACTCATGGCGATTGCAGCGGATGAGCCGGAAAGGGCGGTTTCGCTTTTCGATGGGGCGTCTGCTCAATCATTGAGGAGCGGCAATTCCAACCTCAGGCACCTCATAGCCGCTGGGATATCGAGGCATCTCTCAGGAGATGGTGAAGGGGCTGATTCCAATATATCGGAGGCTGCAAGGATAATTGATGAGGATGAGGGTTCTGCCATTGAACCCCTGGTGATTCTCGCGAGGTCATTGATGGGGATCGACAAGCCCTGGCTCGCGCTCGAGATTTTCGATGAGGCACTCGAATGTGCCATAGAGGCTGAGATTGAGTCGGAGGTCGATAGGATACGGAACCTACTGACTCTCGTAAATGTGGCAGCGGTCGGAGAGGAGGACGATGAGCGTCGATCTCTCCGAAGGCTGCTAGATGGGTTGAATCGGGTCGAAGGGGTAGCCGAAGAGCGAGTTGAAACCGTAACTGGAGAGGTCGACGAGGCAGTGGATGCGCAATTAGTGCCAATTGAAGAAACTTGGAGGGATTGGCGGGCATCGAATGACCTGGTACCTGACAGGGAGCCCCTGAGTGTCCTCAGAGTGGTGGAAGGAGAGGATGGGCTACTTGCTGTTGTCCATCATTCCGAGCTTGGGGGCCTAGGGATATGGCTCCCTGGCGAGGCTCCTGAATTAGCTCCCGGCCAGCGATTGACGATATCGGGAACGAGGATAAAGTTGGCAGAGCCAACCAAGGACCTAACGGCCTCTCAGAACATAAGGGGACTAATAGCGGTGGAAAGCCCTCAGGCGCTCAAGATATCGATTGAGGCA
>CEVZ01041484.1_pt1 | contig 19040 bp, 14 predicted proteins | sample 361371 | NCBI WGS metagenome assembly CEVZ01 (sample SAMEA2620217, study PRJEB7988) | marine metagenome | isolation source: saline water (ENVO:00002010), including
TTCTGACCTGAACCCGCAGGATGGTGGGAAACGGGAGAGTCAGGCATTGGTAGTAGGTCTGGGGATTCATTATTGAATGCTGTTCTAAGGCTATTTCCGCAAATAATCTATTTGTGATTCATTTAATTAGGGCGGGGGCTTGGAAATTTGTGTGCGAGTCCTCTTCGTTTGCGTTGGGAATACCTGCAGGAGCCAGATGGCTGAGGCGATTGCTAGGGATTTGGGGTATGACGCCTTTTCTGCCGGGACTGATCCACGAGATGATGGGAAGATTGCAGAGAATGCTCTGAAGGTACTCGAAGAAGCGGGATTGGAAACTGCAGACCTTTTTTCAAAATCCTTAGACTCTTTTGATTCGGAGAAATTTGACAAGATCATTAGCATGGGTTGCGGAGTAAGCTGTCCTGCAATCGGAATAGACCAGGATTGGGGTCTTAAAGACCCACATGGGGAAGATTTGGAGGTATTCAGAAAGACTCGGGACGAGATTCACAATCTTGTGTTAAAGATGGTGAAATCGGATACCGACGCTTAGAAAAGCCAGTCTTGTTTAGCATGTTCCCGAGCGAGTGTAGTGTAGCGGTTATCACCCCACGTTGCCAACGTGGGAACCCGGGTTCAAATCCCGGCACTCGCACCATCAATACTCCAGATCCGAATTCCTCGCGACGTAAACAAATGCTCCAATTGCAATACACAGCATTGCTATGATGGAAGCTACGATTAGCTGCGTTGAATTCTCAGAAAACCAAGATGAAGTCGATGGTCCGATATCGGATTTCACAATTGAAATATTATGCCATTGTTGGTCATCGGGGGTAGTAGAAAGAAAAACATCGGTGGACCTAATCATGACAATTATCTCCCCCTCACTCAGTGAAGGTCTAGCAGAGAATGAAATGGAATAAATCCCATCTCCTGCGAATCTGTCAGGCCCACTTCCGTCATCCAGCAGCAATAGCCAAGACTCTGACTTTCCAATTGGAGCTAACCTTCCAATCTTAGCTTGGGCTGAAGAGATTCCATCCAAATCCTCAATTCTCAACTCCATGGTGTAATTTATTGATTTCCCAGAAATTGGAGCGGTGACAAAATCGACTACATCTCCATCTCTCATTAGTGTCAGATTCGATATTGAAGGGGGGAGGTTGCTGATGGTAATCTGTTCAGATTGCCTAGATATGGAGCTAGAAAGGATGTTTCTAGTTGATGAAGTTGAGGATGAAGCCCCCTCATTGTCTTCCAAAAGTATTGGGATTGTTTGACGACCTGGTGAGATACTGGTTGGAATGTCAATTAATCCTGACCATTGTTCCACCTTTGTGACGACCTCCGACCCGTCTTTCTCCCAAACCCAATCGAAATCTCCAACGAGATCCAGTGGGAAAAGAACCCCTCCGAGAGCCTGTAGATCTGCCGAAACCGACTTGATTCCATGGCCATCGAACGCCCATACAGTTACCCTGACTTGGTCGCCCCTGTACACGCTTACTGGATCAAATTCAACATCTAGCATTCTTGGAGGGGGGTTTACTACCTGCAAACTAGCATTTTGCTGAACTGTTACCCAATAGTCTTGCATTATTACTTCTATATCTATCACTCCGTGCTGAAGACCGTTATGCACAATTCTTGCAGTCCATAGATCATCATGGATAATTCGATCGCCCAATAACCCCGAGTCGGAAAGCTCCACTATTCCGAGGCCCATTGTCGAAAGATCGACGCTTACTGAAGAAATATCCGTGTCCTTGTCATCGACTGAAACCTCGAGATGGGCGATACCGCCCTCTGAAGTTAATATTCCCTCTCTAAATCGGACAGCTGATTCCACCTCCTGAGAAAGTTCTGGTGGTGAATTCTCGTCCAGAGTGATTATCGATGGGTAGTGTATTCTATCGACCTCTTGGCTCTCAACAAACGAGATTGCCTCGCCAACACCAATTTCTAATCTAACTTGCCTGCTAACTTGATTTAGAAGTCCAGAGAGTGGGCCTTCGTTGATTACGCTCCCGTTTGCAGAGCTCGAGTCTCCGAAGATCCCGTTCCAGTGAGCCACTGAAACAGAGTGACCATCGACCATTTCATTAGTCATCTCTGAGACCTCTACATCGAGAACCATTGCCGAGTTTCCAATAAGGTAGAAGCGATCTCCGGTGGAAACAATCTGGGGGCAGACCCCTGTTTCTCTAGATATGTGGTCTGAGAAAACAGGGTTTGCTTCTGGAGGATCTGGGTTGAAGATTATTGGGGAGTTTTCTGGAAACTCGTCTTCTTCGGACCCGTTATCGTCGACATACGTGTAACGGATTGTTCGATTATCCCAATCCTCTTGCGGAACAACGTATTCGTAAGTTAGATTATGTTCAGCACCCCATTCCTGGTCAATTGGGCCGAAAGGAGTTGCTGAGACATTGAACCAAAACTCGTTTCGGATTTTGTCGGCCTCAAAAGGTGCCCCTGATGCATTCTCAAAAACTCCCGACTCGACAATCTGCCGAACTAGTCCGAAGGTTCCTTGGGCGTCACCATCGTATGTTCCATCTACTATGATTGTATCAGCTACTGTTTCTCCGCCTTCTGACTGAAAATGTAGAATTGGGATTGTTCCGTTTACTTCAATGAACGGGTTATCCTCTGATGCTATGAAGTCGAATTCTCCGCTTCCGAAAATTCTAGAGTACTGGTCAGTTCTGACCCCTTCCTCCCATTTCTCTCGGATAATCATCTCTTCAAGATCGAAAGAGAAAAACTCGCCGACAGCAGAAAGCCTAACTGAGGCATTTGCCTCTACCTGCAGGTCCTGAAGTCTTCTGAATCCATCTTCATCCCAGGTCTCAAAATAAAGCAGGAATACCTCTCCGAAGGCTCCACCAGAACTATCGTTGGCCCCCCCGTTAACAGAAAGCCAGCCGTCTCCTTGGAATCGCATCCGTTCGCTAATCTTCCCGTCTTTGTATGACCTAAAGACAAAGGCGTCATCTATTCTTGCGTCAATTGTTGCCCCCTCGCCCCCATCCACAGCATCAAAGGACATGTTTCCAACGCCTGTCATCTCAAAATCTTGGACGATTAGATCTGTTCCGTCATATGTCTCGTTAAGCCAAATCTTGTCCAAGTCGAGGTCCAATATTGCCCCACTAGACCCATTGGTCATGTCCAAGTAGAGAGAGCCGTTTCCGAGTTCATTAGACTCCAGAATGCTTCCTGTCCTCTTCTGCCAGCCTCTTCCTTCAAAGAAAATCCCCTGGCCTTCACCGTCAATATCCGACATGGCCCACCCAGTTTCCCTAGTAATCTCATGATCTTCTATTGGCTGATTCCAATTGGTAATGTTGAGAGACCTGCTACAAAGGGCTTCTTCCGATTGAATTGATATTGATATGAAGTCTCCAAATTGTGGTTGTTCCGGTAGGACAATGTCAACCTCCCCCCCAGCAACTAAAATCGAAGTATTCTGTCCTGCAAATTCAATCCCACCTCTGAGATGCTCAACTGAAGAGTTGACCAATGAGGGAGATGTTCCATTTGTGAATGGAGGATCGAAAACTACCTTGTACCTGTTGACTAATGATGGCTTTGTTTCTCCGAAATCATCCAACTGCCAATCCTGATCCCAGTCAACTAAAATCTGGCATGAAGTTTCGGTCCCATCTTGGCCCTGAACTTCTGACAGGGGGAAGTAAATCAGCAGAAAAGATAAAGCTGCCAAAGAGGCAAATACCCTGGTCACATTGTTCTCTGAGCACCTAGGCATTTCAACCAATGCCCGACTTGATTAGCAGTTTTTCTAGAAGAGAGGTTCTTCGTAGTCATCGTCTACTCCTGACCTCTCCCTCCATAGATCTGCAGGCATACCGTCGTAAATGTCGGCATAAGGATCTTCGTTTTCCTTATCTCGTTCACTCTGAGCAACTAGTTTTGCAAAGTTCTCTGCATTCGGCTTGAACTTCCAGTAGTGAATCCTCCATTCTCTTCCATCCCACAGCGTTGTCTCCTCTGATTCTGTAGTAAGGAGGTCATAATCCTGTAACTGGTAAAACAGATTCCGATCAGTTGGTTCAAGGGCATTGTCAATTATTCTGTTGGAGAATCCGAAGAATCCTAGTGCGTGTTCTGCAATCGACTCTGCAACGGTGGTTTCCATAGAAGTGTCTACCTTGCTCTTGATAGCTTGAGTAAGTTGCGCCAGCGTCAGCCCCACGTTCCCACCGAGCAATGTTAGATAACAAGATTATATCAATCATCTTGCTAAATGATTCAATTTTAGCCACCGTCAATCCGAAGCGATTAATCTTGGCTTTCTCTGCGATTAGCCATGGAAGATTGGGGCTCGCCTACATTCCTAGGTTTAGAAGAGTCAGAAGACGGACCATGGGACGTGTTGGTCTTACAAGTTCCATTGGAGCTTTCAGTTAGCTACGGCGAGGGAACAGAAAATGGTCCAAGAGCTTGCATTGAGGCCAGTTCACAAGTTGAGCTATTTGACGAGTTTTTGATGAGTGACTTACCTGGCGGCTACAGAATCAGAACAGCGGAGCCATGGTCTTCAGATGCGCCATCCCTTAGAGAACAACTGGACTCGGTGAGAGAATATTTGGGAGGGTGGTTTGAGACGGGGGGTTTCCCCCTAGTTCTAGGTGGAGAACATGGCATCCTTCTCCCAATTGTCGAAGCTGTTGAGTCTCATGAGCTTGTTTCTGATTTCTCTGAACTTACCATTGTTCAGATTGACGCGCATGCCGATCTGAGAGACGAGCTTAACGGGGAGAAATTCTCGCACGGCACCGTAATCAGGAGGTGTTTGGAAGCTGGAGTGGGGAGAGTGATCCAAATTGGCGTTAGGGCATATAGTTCCGAGGAAAAGTACCTTATTGAGAGCGAAGATAGGATCGAGACTTGGTTCGGAAGGGACCTTCTCTCTGTTTCAGGGGATTCCACCGTGTGGGGTGAAATGATCTCCAGCTTATCCGACATAAGTGGCCCTGTTTGGATTTCTTTCGATGTTGACGGTCTTGATGGATCCTTGGTGCCCTCAACAGGAACACCAGTTCCTGGAGGTCTAAGCCATTGGGGTGCAGTCGAGATAATTGAGAGTGTTTTCTCATCTGAGAAATGCAATGTAATTGGGGCGGATGTCAACGAAATAGTCCCTGACTCGGAAGGAACGCTAACACAGTTTAGTGCCGCGATGATTGCAACCAAGATTGTAGCCTGCAAATTAGCAGATCTTGGTGGCGGGAAGACGTAACGATTGTAGCTATTGGCCTCCCAGCGGCGCCATGCGCCGCTTGGTTGCAGCATTGGCATTATCATCTATGCTTGCTGTATCAATTGCTCCGGTTGCTACGGCACAGGTGGGTCAACCCGAGATTATACAAGAGCACTGGTATCACTCGTATGCAACACTCACTCTGGATGTTAATGCTTGGGCTGACGATTACCCCGAAATAGTAAACCTAATCGTAGTAGGAAATACAGAGATGGGCAGGAACCTCTGGATGTTGCAAATCTCGGACTGGAGTAATGAAACTAAGCCAGATGGAACGCCCAAAGAAGTGGTTTACATTGATGGTGGCCATCATGGCAATGAGCACCTAGGTACAGAGCTTGCTTTCCTAACTGCAGAACATTACATTGAGGGGTGGGAGGAGGGGGACCAGAGTGTCATTGATGTCCTCTCGACTACTGAGTTGCACATCCTGATCATGCTTAATGCGGATGGTAATGACTTTGATACTAGATGGAACATCAACCAAGTAGATCTGAATCGAAACTACGATCATTACTGGAATACCTGCCCTACAACCCAGCCCGGGAGTGACGCATTCAGTGAATCTGAAACGTTGGCGAATTCGGTTTACATGAATGAGGTAGTGCCACATGCTGATCTATACGTCACAATGCACACGGGAGTTTGGATAATGCTCTATCCGTGGGGGAAATGGCCAGAGCAACCCCCTGATTGGGAATTGTTCCATTCGATAAGAGATGAAGTCAATGCAAACATCTCAGAAATCCCAATTCGAAATGCCAACCAGGGCCTCTACCCCAATTGCGGAACTAGTAGGGACTATGGTTACGGAGTGATGGGTTACCCAACATTCACGTTCGAAACCGATGACGAGCAATTCCTTCTGGGTTCAATAGAATCTGTCTCTGATAGGCTGGCTGAAGAGCTTGATGTGATGGTTTACCTGATTGAGAATGTTTGGTACTGGAGAGCCCGCCTAGTTGTAGACTCAATCGAAGTGGAGGGAGGAATCGTGAAGGTTAGCGTTTCCAACCTCGGACGAGCAACTACGTCAAATGCCACATTGACATACGTTAGCGGCGATGGAGAGATCTGGATGCCCGTTGGATTGGAACCTGAAACATATCCCTGCTATGGCACTGAGATGCATTTCAACTACTCTTCCCCTGGATGCGGCTTCGCAGTTAATGCCACCAATAACACTGAGGCTATGATTGATTTCGGCGACGCTCCTATTTCTAACGGTGAAGGACAGTTCAGCCTATACTACCAGAAGAGGGTTATTGATGCATCGACTATGGTGTCTGAGCCGATAAATAGCTCGATAGTGGATTTTCGCAGGGCTTCCGAAAATGCCCTATCTTCCCCATCAGTTGTGATTAGCGTACTATGTGTGTTGCTATCTGCAGTAATTCCGAGAAGGGATGAGTTAGATTGACTGTCAAAATATATCTAAAACAGTAATTTTGCAAACGAATTATTTGTAAACTAGTCACAAAACGGAAGTTTTGATATAATTATGCAAATAAGCAATAGCGAATTTACTCAATTGGGATCTCAGCTTGTCCTCCCTCTGTTTGAAGGCACTGAAAAGGCACCAAACAACTCACTAGTGGGACTCAGCAGGAGCCAGAGGAGCTTGGTCAAGGAGGCGCTTTCTTCAGGAGAGTTTGACTGCAAGAAAGGAAAGAGAATGACATTGTGGACACCGGGATGCAATATTATCTTGGTCGGGATGGGGGACAGAGAATCATTCGGCCACAAGAGGGCTAGGAACACTGGGGCGAGGTTAATTGCGTCCATGTCCAAGAAGAAGGGGCTAGATGTTTCTGTAAGGTTCACTTTCGGGTGGTCGGGAGATCGAATGATTGACTTTGCAGAGGGGATAATGCTCAGGAACTACGAGTTCCTAGAGCATCAGGAAACCCCAGAGGGCCACATAGGGGAGCCGTGGGAGTTTGATTTTCAGGCCAGCAAGAGGCATCAAGTAGCCCTCTCTGAAGGGCTGAAAGAGGTGGAGTCAGTAGTTGCGGGCGTTCACCTGGCAAGGGATCTGGGTAATGAGCCTGCTAATGTCCTTTATCCGATGGAATTTGCCCGAAGGGCACAGGAATGGGGAGATGACAAGGGAAATGTCGAGATAGAGGTTTACGATTGGGACAAACTGCAAGATCTAGGCATGGGTGGCCACATCAACGTTGGGAAGGGCAGTGAAAGGAAACCTTGCATGGTGCTTTTCACATTGAACCCAGATTCAGACAAAGGAGTTCGGAGGCCCTGCATTGTGGGCAAGGGGATCACATTTGACACAGGGGGGATTTCTATCAAACCTGGCCGAGGAATGTGGGACATGAAGTACGACATGTGCGGAGCTGCCGCTGTCTTCGGCCTGATGGAAGCCCTGCACTCAAATGGCTACAAGGGACGAGTTAACGGCATTGCCTGTCTGGCTGAGAACATGCCCGGATCAGGAGCGTATAGGCCTGGGGACGTTTTCAGAACATATTCGGGAAAGACGGTTGAGGTCTTCAGCACCGATGCTGAGGGCAGGAATGTGCTTTCGGATGGCCTTTGGAAGGCTGGCGAGTTTGATCCAGATTATATTGTAGACCTGGCAACCCTGACAGGAGCCGTCGTAACTGCTCTAGGAAACCAGATTTCCGGGATGTGGGCCAACGACGAGGGGATCGCAAGGCGCCTAAAGTCTGCTGCAATGAGGAGCGGCGAGCCCGTATGGAGGATGCCCCTGAACGCTCAGTTCAGGAAATACATGACGGACTCAGCCTTTGCGGATATTAGGAACGGTTCCATCGGGGGGAGGGCTGGCAACTCGAATACAGCTGCATCATTCCTCGAGTTCTTTGTCCCTCACAGAGACTTCGACGAGTCAGAAGAGAAGATTCCCTGGGTCCATCTAGACATAGCCGGAACGGCCTGGGGACCTGGTTCAAAGGCTCGTTCGGAGGGAGCTAATCCCCTCTACCAATATGGTACATCTGGAGTTCATGTGCGAACCCTATATCGGCTAATAACCGAGAAGTGATCAGTCCTGGTCCTCTTCTTCTGAGTCGACAACCTCGAAGTCAGCATCAACTATGCCATCGTCTTCTTCGCCTTCCTTCTCTTCAGCCATCTCAGCAGCAGCTGCTTCGTAGAGCTTTGTAGAAATAGCATGCATAGACTGTTCCAATTCCCCCATCTTTGCCTGAATAGCAGCCTCGTCGATTTCATCCAAAGGGATGGGGGTCTCGTCATTTACGATTAATGACTCAAGTTCATCTAACTTCTCAAGAACTGGTTTTGTGTCTTCCTCTGACAGTTTATCCTCGTTCTCGTCGATCATCTTTCTTGTCTGATATACAATGCTGTCTGCTGAATTTCTAGTCTCGACCTTTGCCTTTCGGCGCTTGTCCTCCTCTGCGAATTTCTCTGCATCCTCAATCTTCTGCTTAATCTCATCCTCTGATAGTGAGGTCTGGCTTTCAATCTTGATCGATTGCTCCTTTCCAGTTCCGAGATCCTTGGCTGAGACATTGACGATTCCATTGGCGTCGATGTCGAATGTGACTTCGATCTGAGGAATTCCACGAGGTGCCGCAGGAATTCCCATCAAGTGGAAACGCCCTAGAGTGATGTTGTCCTTGGCAAATTCCCTCTCACCCTGCAAAACGTGAATCTCCACTGCAGGCTGGTTGTCTGCTGCTGTGGAGAATGTCTCAGACCTCCTAGAGGGGATTGTAGTGTTTCTCTCGATCATTGTAGTAGTAACTCCCCCTAATGTTTCTATTCCAAGGGTTAGTGGCGTTACGTCCAGAAGGAGAACGTCTGTTACCCCTTCATCGCCAACAATAATGCCGGCCTGCAGGGCTGCCCCCATGGCAACCGCTTCATCGGGGTTGATCCCCTTGAATGGGGCCTTGCCGACCTCTTTCTCTATTGCCTGCTGTACTGCTGGGACTCTAGTGGAGCCGCCAACAAGCAAGACCTTGTCCACATCGCCCTTCTTTATGCCAGCGTCCTTCATTGCTTGCCTGGTTGGAGACATGGTTCTCTCAACCAAGGATGCCGTGAGCTTCTCAAACTTTGAGCGAGAAAGTGAGATATCCAAATGCTCAGGCTGGCCGTCACTCATTGTTATGAATGGGAGGTTAATCTGGGTCGAAGGGGTGCCAGAAAGCTCAATTTTTGCCTTCTCAGCTGCTTCGCGAATTCGGCTCATTGCCTGAAGATCCTTGTCCAAGTCTATTCCTGTTGACTTCTTGAATTCGGAAACTATCCAATCCATTACGACTTCGTCGAAATCGTCTCCTCCAAGCCTATTATCCCCACTTGTTGCCTTGACCTCAATCTGTGGTTGCCCGTCGACCTGGTATATCTCTAGAATTGATACATCAAATGTACCGCCACCCAAGTCGTATACCAATACCGTCTGGTCTTCTTCCTTGTCAACACCGTATGCTAGAGCCGCAGCAGTAGGCTCATTGATAATCCTGAGAACCTCCAATCCGGCTATCCTCCCGGCATCCTTTGTAGCCTTTCGTTGTGAATCGGAGAAGTAAGCAGGACAGGTTACAACCGCCTGTTTTACCTCTGTTCCAAGGTACTCTTCGGCATCTGCCTTCAGCTTCTGCAAAATGAAAGCTGATACTTCTTGCGGGGAGTAGCTATCACTGTCTATGTCTTTTGTCCAGTCAGTCCCCATTTCCCTCTTTACCGAGATAATTGTCCTCTCAGAATTTGTAACTGCCTGCCTCTTAGCAGTGACTCCGACTAGCCTCTCGCCGTCCTTGGTAAATGCGACTACGCTAGGAGTAGTCCTAGATCCTTCTGAGCTCGGAATTACTACTGCCTTTCCTGCTTCTATTGTTGCCACACAACTGTTTGTCGTTCCCAAATCTATACCTATTACTGGTGTTCCCATTTTTCATTCCTCTTTTTTCAATTTACTCTCGAGCTATTTTAGTTCGAATATTATGTCAAGTATGCCGTTGTTGATCTCCCACTTTGGCTGGCCGGTGGAGATGTGAGGGAGAACGTATTTTCTGAATGGCCTGATTTGATTCTTCCTTAGCATCTGAAGAACCTCCCCATTCCCAGTGAGGCTAAGCTCTAGATTATCTGGACCGATGTCATCGAACCTTGATACATCTATAGTTACGAACATGTTTTCTCCTTCGACAAAAACGTCCTCTTCGTTTATTGAGTTGTCTTCTATTGTTTCAGGATCGTTATCTACATCGACCTGAACCTCAGTAACTGAAGGTTTGATGTGTATATCTACGCCCATTCTTTTGAGGAATTCGCCTAGTCCCTGTGGGCCGCTAAACATCGTCTCAAAGCTCTTCATGAACTCCTCTGGGTCCGAATTGAGGCCGAATTTGACTTCACTCATTGATACCTTCTCTGGATCAATACCCATTTCCTCGAACTGATTCCTTACCTGACTAATCATTGACTTCAGTGTTTTGAGATCTATTGGCATCCCCATCTTCTCGAACATCCTGGCCATCTCTTCGATGGCCTCGTCATCAAATTCATCCCAATCTGAGTCAGTCATATTATCACTAATCAACCTCTAGTTGTATAGTGGGATGTGGGAGTGGTATTTGAATCAAACGGATGAAAGTCGTGTCTCTTGGAGGAGATTTCCGATGAGCGTATTGAAAACTGAGACTAAAGTGGCTACTACACGATGGTCGAGACTGATCACGAGGTTGCTCTAGAAGATACTGATAGAATTCAGGGGAGAGCAGCACTAGTGAATAATGTACGAGCGGCTACTTCACTAGCCGGAGCGATTCGCTCAACGCTTGGGCCCAAGGGCCTGGATAAAATGCTAGTAGAAGATGATGGTTCCGCGTTGGTTACTAATGACGGCGTAACCGTACTTGAGACTGCGAGCGTTGAGCATCCAACGGCTAAGATGCTAATCGATGCGTCATCTTCTCAGGACAGGGTAGCAAGGGATGGGACTACGACCACTGTAATTCTTGTTTCAGAAATGCTCCAGAACGCATTGGAGCTTGTTAGGATGGGGATTCATCCTTCAATAATTGTCAAAGGTTACGATATCGCACTCGAAGAGGCCCTTTGTGAAGTTAGGAGAGTCTCCAAGGAATCAGGAAATATCCAGAAGATGCAGGTTGTTAGAACTTCTTTACAGGGCAAGGGCGACTCTTCCCTATGCGAATTGATTGGCGAATTGGCGATTAAAGCTGCTCAGAAGATTGCTGGGGAGCAAGGGGGGGACAACCTAGAGCGAATGAGGATAAAGCGGCTCCAGGTAAGGCAGGGAAGCGTCATGGACACCACTCTAGTTGACGGACTAATGCTACTGAAATCGAGGGTTGATTTCTCTAGCCCTGCAAGCTCTGAACGAGGAAATGTTGCAATCATTGATGGGGGTATTGAACCCCCCAAATTATCTACAAACGCCTCTATTGAAGTTCAAAATACAGGCGTTTTGAAGGAATTCCATGAAAGGGCTAGAGATTCCATAAGGAAGAAGATTGACCATATTTCCTCAATAGGAGCAGATCTTGTAGTGGTCAGAGATGGGATAGACGATGAAGCCATATCATTTCTCACAGAGCGTGGAATTACCGCATACAGGCGATTTGAAAGAGCGGATCTAGACCTTCTGGCCAATATCACAGGAGCTAGGGCTGTTAGAGATGCTCTCTCTTTACGCGTTGAAGACCTTGGGAGCTTTAGCAAGCGCTCCGAGGAAACTATCGCTGAGGTTTCTCACACACAAATTGAAGGTGATGGGAATGGGATGACACTAGTTGTCAAGGGGGCGACTCCGGCTATTAGGGAAGAGGCGATAAGGATCTTCGATGATGCAATCGGAGTGGCTCATAGACTAAACAGCAAGCCTGGAGTTCTTCCAGGAGGGGGGGCCATTCATGCTCATTTGGCAAGGCATCTGAGGTCTTTCTCGCATACCAACCCAGGAAGGGAGCAGCTAGCTATTGAGGCCTATGCATCCGCTCTGGAGTCAATACCCAGGATTCTCGCAGAGAATGCGGGAAGGGATCCTGTGGATGTTATCCTCTCACTATCGGCGGATCAGAATGAGTCAGGTGCATGGATAGGATTTGACCTAAACAAGGGAGTGAATGCGGACATGGAAGAGGCGGGGGTTCTCGATCCAGAATTTGTGGTTAGTCATTCTCTTTCTGGGTCAACAGAAGCTGCAATCAGTGTGATAAGAATTGATGATGTTCTTTGGGCAAGAACTGATCCAAGCACCCCCGACTGGGAAGAGGAGGAGGGCGAAGACTAGCCTCTGGATATTCCCGAAATCATTGCATCTACCATTTCATCTAGATCAAAATTCGGAGACCAATCCCACTCCCTATGAGCAATTGATCCATCAATTGAGTCGGGCCATGAGTCGGCATACCTTTGTCTAACGTCAGGAGAATAGTCGCAAGAGAATCCTTCTATTCTGCGTGAGATGGCTTCTGCAAGTTCCTTTGCTGTAAATGATAAGCACGGAATGTTGTACCCGGCCTTCCAAATCCCCAATGATTCCGACGGTGCATCCATTAATGTGAGCGTTGCCGTAATTGCATCTTCCATGTACAGCATTGGTAGACGGGTATCTGGTCGTACGAAGCATTGGTAGTGGCCACTGCCTAAGGCAGAATGGAAAATTTCGACGGCATAATCTGTTGTTCCTCCACCTGCTGGGGCCTTGTATGAGATTAGCCCTGGATATCTTATCCCCCTAACGTCAACTCCATACTTATTCCTGTAATCTTTGGCCAAGGCCTCCCCAGTAACCTTTGTCTCCCCATAAACTGTAGTTGGATTCAGTATGGAATCTTGGAGGGCATGCTTCGGGGCGTCGGGTCCAAAGACCGCTATAGATGATGGAGAAAAGACCTTCAGAGAGCATTCTTTTGCTGCTTCTAGTACTGAAACTGTCCCCCCGACATTTACTTTCCTGCAGAGATCAGGATCCCTCTCTCCAGTAGCTGAGAGTAGTGCAGCAAGGTGGTAGACTGTGCCAACCCCATGATCAATGCAAACTCTGATGATTTCTTCGGTTTCCAAAACATCGAGAACTACGAAAGGGCCGTCTTCAGCAATTTTATTCCCTTCCGAATGGCGAATATCGGATGCAATTACCGAAGATAATCCGTGTTTTATCCTAAGTGCCTCCAGCAAGTCGGTGCCAATCTGACCCAATGCTCCGGTGACCAGAACATTGTCTCCGGGAGGGTCCGACATGGGTGACCCTAATTCTGGCGATACTTGAAATTAAAGCAGTGGCAAGCAGCATCTAAATTGCCAATGTTGATATGCGAGGGTCAATGGCTTCAGACCCCGTTGATGAGATGAAGTATGTCGTCGTGACGGGTGGTGTCCTCTCCGGACTTGGCAAGGGAGTGACTGCAAGCAGCATTGGAGTGCTGTTGAAAAGCGCTGGACTGAGAGTGACTGCAGTAAAAATAGATCCCTACTTGAATTGCGACGCTGGGACGATGTCTCCCTTTGAACACGGAGAGGTTTTCGTCCTAGATGATGGTGGAGAAGTGGATTTGGATTTGGGGAACTACGAGAGGTTCCTTGACGTCTGCCTAACAAGGGATAACAACATCACAACTGGTAAGGTGTATGACAACGTAATCCAGAAGGAAAGGCGAGGAGATTATCTTGGCAAAACCGTGCAAGTGATCCCCCACATTACTAATGAGATTCAGGATTGGATCGAGAGGGTCGCCCATACTCCCAGCGATGGAAACGGAAAGGAGCCTGACGCTTGTGTGATTGAATTGGGCGGAACTGTTGGGGACATCGAAAGTGCCCCGTTCATCGAAGCTCTGCGTCAGTTCCAATTCAGAGTAGGTCAGGAGAATGTTTGCTTCGTTCACGTTAGCCTAATTCCAGTTATGGGCCCAGTAGGGGAGCAAAAGACAAAGCCAACCCAGCACACAGTAAAGGACCTCAGAGGCCTAGGGATAAATCCCCATATGCTCGTTTGCAGGTCTAAGAGCCCTCTGGTGGATGAAACTAGAGAAAAGATCTCAGCATTCTGTCACGTTTCTACTGATGCAGTGGTTTCTGCTCATGACGTGTCTAACATCTACCAGGTCCCAATAATGCTGGACGACCAAGGAGTTACGAGGATGCTCGCGGAGAGATTCGGGTTCGAACTACCTACCAAAAGGAAGGTCCTGGAAGACTGGAAGGAAATGGCTGATCACGTCGACACTCTGGATGAAGCAGAGGAGGTGCACATTGCTGTAGCTGGGAAGTACACTGATTTGGCAGACTCGTACCTTAGTGTAATCAAGGCACTTCAGCATGCATCTTTCAAGGTGAACAGGAAGCTGGTAATTGACTGGATTGAGTCCTCAGACTTGGATGACGAGGCAAAGGAGTCCGATTCAGAATCCTTCGAAGCGGCTTGGAAACTTCTGAGGGAGGCCGACGGAATCCTGGTACCTGGTGGATTCGGCATTAGGGGTATTGAAGGCAAAATCAAGGCGGCCGAGTTCGCCAGGTTGAACGATGTCCCATACCTTGGAGTATGCTTGGGCCTCCAGGTAGCGACAATCGAGTTCTGTAGAAACGTTCTGGGACTCGAAGGAGCAAATTCATCCGAGTTCGATGAAAACGCGCCTCATTCTGCAGTGGTGTTCATGCCTGAAATATCCAAGACACACATGGGTGGGACCATGAGGCTAGGTACCAAGCCCACTCCTTTCCTAGTCGATGACTGCAAGATTAGGAGATTGTACGGAGGAGCTGATCACGTAGACGAGAGGCACAGGCACAGGTACGAGGTAAATCCGGAATTGATCGGGGAAATCGAGGGCAAGGGCCTGGTGTACGTTGGCAAGGACGAGACTGGCGAGAGATGCGAGATCATGGAACTCGAAGGGCACACCTACTATGTTGGAACCCAGTACCACCCGGAGTTCAAGTCAAGGCCGGACAGGCCTAGTCCCCCATTTCTGGGTCTCCTAATGGCCGCATCTGGAATGGAAGTCTAGTCTACTGAAACTGGCAATATCCTGGTGGTTCGATATCCCTGTAGTATTTTCATGTACCTCTTAGACGCGAATTCGGCATCAAGATCCTCGTCTCCCGTCTCTATCCTTAGAGCCCTCACTGTCAGAAGCTTGGCTGGCGTGACTACTCCTAGGACGTTTTCAATCCCGATCTTCCTTAGTACTTCTGGGGAGAGTTGCAGATTTCCCCTTCCAATAAGAAACCCCTGCCCACCCATAGGGGAAAGCAGCAGAGTTACATCATCATCGTGGGAATCTAGGATTTCTATCAATCTCGCCTCGTCCAAGTCGGTCCCTATCTGATTTCTCCCCATGGTGGCATCGATCCCCAGTGTTGTCAAATCGAATCCAATATTGCCGCCTATGGAACTAAGCGTACCTCCTGATCCCCAAATTATCATCCTATCCTCACTAAGTAATGACTGTTCGATATGGTCCGATAGTCCTTCAATAATCTCGTCTTCCGACTCTGTCTGGATCAGTTCTTTTGAGCCTTGCATCCACCTTGGCGAGTTAGGGGAGAAAGCCTCTGCGTAGAGCCTCACGACCCATTTTCCTTCTCTGTAAAGGTCTTCATCTAGGTCTAGAACTTCGGTGCTTGAAACCAGAAGATCGCCATGAATCCATGCAGATAGGACTTCCGCTGCAGCCTTTGGGGAGCTAGCAAAGCACCCAGAATGCATCTTCACGCCAGATGGAACTCCTATGACTGGGAGAGATCCAGATCCTGCTGATTCCAATGCAGAAACTATGTCCCTGGTTGTTCCATCTCCACCGGAATAAACTAGTAATTGTATTTCAGATTCTATAATCTTCTCAATCGCATTTCCGGTGTCTTCAGCCGAGGTTTCACTTGATGACTCGTGTACGTGAATAAATGAGCTTGCCTGCAGGTCCTCTGGAATCCAATCAGAGCCCATTCTACCTTGGCTAGTTACCCATTCTATTTCGTGAGATTTTTCCCTGTGTATTCTTGAGAAGTGTTCGAACATCATTCTCATCCTTGGCCCTGATCTATCCTCAGCCCCCATTGAGCGAGCTAATTCTGCTTGACCATCTGATCCCTTCAAACCTAGCCTCCCTCCGAGACCGGCGTCGGGATTTACGAGTAGGCCAAGTCGCACCATGGACACGCCAGGGGGCGCGTGTTCTTATCGGTTCACGCTCGGGCGGCTATACGATGAGAGTGGTCGTGGCACTTGGGGGAAACGCGCTTCTAAGGAGGGGGGAGCCTCTGACAGCAGAAAACCAACGGAAAAATGTCAGAGAAGCGTGTAGGGCTCTGGCACCAATTGCAAAGGAGCACCAACTGGTAATCACGCACGGAAATGGCCCCCAGGTGGGCCTCCTAGCTCTGCAATCAGCTTCCTTCGATGAAGTAGAGGATTACCCGCTGGACGTATTGGGGGCACAGACAGAGGGCATGATAGGGTACATGATAGAGCAAGAGCTAGGCAACTTGATGCCAACTGAGACTGCTTTCGCAACCATTCTAACAATGGTAGAAGTTGATCCAGATGACCCAGCCTTCGGAAATCCTACCAAGCCAATAGGGCCCGTATATAGCGAAGAAGAAGCTCTCAAAATGGCTTCGGAGAAGGGTTGGCAAATCGCCAAAGATGGAGGGATGTGGAGGAGAGTAGTACCATCTCCCGAGCCACACAGGATTTTCGAACTTCGGCCGATACATTGGCTTCTTGAGAAGAAGACCGTAGTCATCTGTGCAGGAGGAGGGGGGATTCCTACGGCCTACAACTCTGATGGGGACTTAGAAGGTGTGGAGGTCGTAATCGACAAGGATAGGGCTAGTGCACTACTCGCTAGACAACTCGATGCAAGGCTCCTGATACTGGCCACAGATGCAGATGGTGTATACGAGAATTGGGGCGAAGATAATGAAAAGAAGATTGAGAATTCCACGCCAGAGGAGATGGAAGGATTGGAGTTCGAAGTCGGATCAATGGGGCCAAAGGTCGAAGCAGCATGCGACTTTGTGCGTAGAACGGGAGAGAGGGCGGTAATCGGTGCACTATCTGATTTGGGAGAGATGGTGGAAGGAATAGCTGGGACTCAATTCAGCATAGAATGAGGTCAATAGCCGCATAACCTCCAAGGCCTTCATATCAGCGAGTCGACGGGAAGAGCACGAGGGATACCGTGACAATGATTTCCGTTGACATAGGAGATGGCGAGTATCACGAATACGCCAGTGGGATCAGCGCAGGGGAAGTTATCGAGAACGTCCACGGAAAGAAGAGCGGAGCAGTTGCAGCACTCATTGACGGCGAAGAGCGAGACATGTCCCACGTTCTGGATCAGGATTGCAAAGTGGAGCCCATTGACGGGGAATCTGAACAGGGACTATACATCATCAGGCACAGCTGTGCCCATCTGCTTGCCCAAGCAGTGACAGAGCTATTCCCTGATTCAAGGCCAACGATTGGCCCACCAATAGAGCACGGATTCTACTATGACTTCCACATGGACCCTATTGGGGAGGACTCCCTGAAGGAGATTGAGAAGAGGATGAAGGAACTCGCGAAGAAGAACATCCCGATAATCAGGGAAGACCATGGGAACGAGGCACTAAGAGAGATGTTCTCCTCAAATCCATTCAAGCTTGAGATAATGGATCAGAAGATCGGCCACGACGTAGGCTCCTCAGCCTATCGTCAAGGCGATTTTGTTGACCTGTGCAGGGGGCCACACGTATCCTCAACGTCCCAGCTTAGATGGTTCAAGCTTACGAGTACGAGCCAAGCTTACTGGAGAGCGGACAGTGACAGGGAGTCCCTGGTTAGGATTTACGGAATGTGCTTCGCGACAAAAGAGGGCCTGAAAGAGAGGCAGAGGCAAATCGAAGAGGCTTCCAAGAGAGACCACAAAAAAATCGGGAAGGAGATGGGGCTCTACATGATAGACGAGATGATTGGAAAGGGCTTGCCTGTTTGGCTACCAAATGGCGAGGTTCTGAAGAGTGAGATCGAGAGGTTTGCGATAGAGACAGAAGAAGCGTATGGATACGAGAGGGTGACCACTCCCGTCCTAGGGAAAAAGGAGCTCTTCGAAACTAGTGGACACCTCCCGCACTACTCGGATGGGATGTACCCCCCGATGAAGATGGATGATGGCGAATACTACCTCAAGGCAATGAATTGCCCCATGCACCACCTTGTCTTCAGCAACCGAAAGAGGTCCTACAGGGAGCTTCCAATTAGAATAGCAGAGTATGGGACTGTATACAGGAACGAGCTCTCTGGAACGCTGGCCGGCCTTCTGAGAGTCAGAATGCTTTCCATGAACGACGCGCACATATATTGCACACTCGAACAGGTGGCTCAGGAAGTTGAGAGCAACGTCCGCATGGCACAAGACTACTACGAAGCATTTGGCTTCGAAGACTACGACTTCCGACTCTCTCTTTGGGACCCAGAAAACAAAGACAAGTACATCGACCAACCTGAAAACTGGGAAGCAACACAGGATCACCTCAGAGTGATTATGGATGATCTGGGGGTCGATTACACGGAGGCTATTGGAGAGGCGGCTTTCTACGGGCCCAAGATAGACATCCAGTTCAGGACCGCCCTAGGCAGAGAGGAGTCTCTTGCAACGATTCAGCTAGACTTCGCCGCTAAGGAAAGATTCGGGCTTTCCTACATGGATGAGTCTGGAGTCGAGAACGGGGAGGTTTTCGTAATCCACAGGGCGCCGCTGTCCACGCACGAGAGGTTCGTGGCGTTCTTGCTCGAACAATG
>CEVZ01004495.1_pt1 | contig 19009 bp, 18 predicted proteins | sample 361371 | NCBI WGS metagenome assembly CEVZ01 (sample SAMEA2620217, study PRJEB7988) | marine metagenome | isolation source: saline water (ENVO:00002010), including
AAAATGCCTGTTAAATAAACTGGGATTAACTCTTGCGTTTTGCCTGTTTGAACTGTTGATCTGTCAACTCTTTCAAAAGAGACCGATACCTAGAAACTCTCCTAGCGTCTATGACACCCAACGAAACACCTTCGTTAACTGCACAGTCTGGTTCACTCTCATGGGCGCAATCGTTAAACCGACAATTCTCAGAGACTTCTTCTAAGTCACCAAAAACTTTTTTTAGAGAGTCTTTTGCATCCCATATTCCGATAGAGCGCAATCCTGGAGTGTCAACCAACAATCCTCCTTCAGGGCAAAGAATCATCTCACGGGTGACTGTCGTATGTCTGCCTCTACGATCACTAGGTCTGACTTCCCCTGTTTCGGCTATTTCAAAACCAGCTAGGGCATTAACAAGAGATGATTTACCTGATCCCGACTCTCCAATTAATGCGGCAGTGCTGCCAGGTTTTATCCTGTCTCTCAATTTTTTCAAATTTGAATCTTGCATATTGCTTGAATCGACACTAAGAATTTGAATTTCAGGTGCTATAGCTTGGATAATCTCCATCTTCTCTTCAAGCAAGTTGTCCATTTCGGAAACTTTTGTCAGAACGATAATTACCTCACTTTGACTTTCCCAACCTAAAGTTAATAATCGCTCTATACGACCAGGAGGTAACGGACGGTCAATACCGTGAACAATTATTACAAGATCAACATTTGCAACTAGAACCTGCTCGCCTCTCTCATCTGACGGGTCCCGTCTTGACAATCTATTTTTTCGTGGCAAAATCTCTTCGATTACCGTTCCTAGTTCTGGGACAGTTTTTAACCTCACCCAGTCCCCAGTTGCCGGGGCGGTCTCGCTCTGTGATCTACTGGAATCAGAAATGACTCTAATTTTGCCGTCTTTTACTATTACGTCACATTCTCCACGGTCAACTCTTACGATACGTCCAAGTTCATTGATCTCTGCAAGAAGATTGCCACTAGCCCCGTAATCAGAAAGATTTACTGCCACAAAAAAACTTTAGACTGAAATCGCTTATCCAAGGCGAAGTGTTTCCAAAGGTTCAAGGCGCGATGCCTTCATTGAAGGATAAAGGCCAGACACTATCGCTACTGCAACGGAAACCAAACTCCACCCCACTAGCGATGGCACAGAAAGAACCATTACATAATCACGGGACCAAGACGTAAACCAAACTACGCCTGCACCCGCTAGAGCACCAAAGACGCCACCTAAAACCCCTACTACTAGGGCTTCGAAAAGAAATTGTACTGCGATAGTTGTACGCGTGTGACCCAAAGCACGACGAATCCCTATTTCGGCAGAACGTTGGATAACGGAGATAGACATAACATTTGCAATTCCTACACCACCTACGATTAAAGCCAAACCTCCCATTAATTGAGTGAGGTTGTTCAAACTTTCATCAACTTGTGACTCCGCATCAAGAAGATCTGTGGGAACGCTAGTTCTAGCGCCATCAGGACCTCCTAGACTGACAACAGTTGGAATCTCCTCTGCCACTAGTTGAGTATTAGTTGGAGCTCGCACATAAAGGCGGGTCGGATCTTGACTTTCTATTTCCCAATCTTTTTCCGCAGTTGAAAAAGGGATAAAAACAGCTGAATCCATTGATGGTTCTAACAAAACCCAATCGAGTACCCCTACAACTCCGTAAGTGACGCTGTTCAACGAAATAGTTCTCTGCTCTCCCCTCATATATCCGTACTCTTTGGCTAGATCTTTACCTATCACGGCTACACGTGCAGAGTTGTCGTAATCAAATTCATTAAGAAATCTTCCGCTTACTAACGGAACCTCCATTGTGGTTGGAAGATTCAAACCAGTTGCAATTACCGGAACAGGGAAAGCCTTGTAGTAATCTTCTGCAGCCTCAAATGGCAACGTGACAACATTCGCTATCTGAAAAGTGCCGGTCACTGATGAAACGTCAGGCAATCGTGACACGCGACCAACAGCCTCTTCTGGGATTCGTGGTCTCTGCCCAAATCCACCAAGCGAGTCCTGAGCATTCGCTACAATCAAATCAGTCCCAAGTTCCTGAAGTTGCGCTTTTAAGTATCCTTTCGAACTCTCGTTTATGCCTATGGCCGAAACAATTGCACCAACCCCTAATATCGGTCCTAACAAGATCAACAGGGTTCTAACTTTTCGCGCAGTCAATCCTGCAATTGCCACTCTTACCAAATCCAAAAAGCGCTTCACTTCTTATTACCTTGGATCAAGTCTTGAACTATTTCTCCATCTTTCATAGAAATTTTTCTCTCAGTGGAATCTGCTATTTCCATATCATGGGTGACTAGACATACTGCCCTCTCAGGCGATTTTAATTCTGCAAAAATATTCATAATTTTTTCGGCGTTTTCTGAATCAAGTGCTCCAGTCGGCTCATCCGCTAAAACAACTAGAGGATCTGTAACGATTGCTCTCGCTATCGCAACTCTCTGTTGCTCTCCACCTGATAACTGCACTGGTCGATGGTCTTCTCTACCCCCAAGTCCAACCTTTTCCAGGGAATCAGTAGCTCGCTTTTTGCGCTCTTTGGATGATAAGCCTCGGTACAAAAGGGCTGTTTCAACATTGCCCAATGCACTCAGGTGTGGAATCAAATGGAACTGTTGGAAGACAAATCCGATCGCATCTCCTCGCAAACGTGAACGTTGAAAATCATTCATGCTAGTGGCATCTGTTCCTTTAACTTTTACGTTGCCTTTGCTTGGAACATCCAAGAGCCCTAACAATCCCAGCATGGTTGATTTACCCGAACCAGAAGGACCCACTATTGACAAAAAATCACTCGCGAATATTTCTAAAGAGACTTGATTCAGTGCATGAACTTCTACATCTGTTCCATAAATCCGTGATACCGACTCCAAAGAAAGAAGACTCTCAGTCATTTAGAACATCCTCTTAAGGGCGATCAATTTCGATTATCACAAACTCTTCGGGGGAAACTCCTGAAATTATTTCCACCCATGCGCCTTCTAACATGCCTGTTTGTACAACGCGACGTTCAATGGTTCCTTCTCGGGTAACGACTCTGACTTTTTCCAGAGATCCCTCTGTTAATACTGCGGCAATGGGCACGACAATCGCATCAATTACCTCAGAGACAACTACATCCAAGGTGACTACAGCTCCTTCCACAGCCACTAAATCTTCAAATGCTTCGACTTCACCTTCGTAGAGTTCGCTCGCTCCATTACGTTTCGCCGCATCATCTAGTTGAGAAATGACTCCATCTGAATTCTGATCCCCAGCGTCCATCTCTATTGTGACTTTTTGACCGACCTCTAACTTCGCGCGATCAGTTGGGCTTGCAAATAAGATTACCTTAAAGACAGGTTCTGTAAGAGATAGAATTTCGGCACCGGAAGAAATGAAATCCTCTTTTTCGAAGTTTATTTTCCCTACTCTTGCAGGCCACTCGGCAACAATCATGTCTCCAGGTAAGAAAAAAACATCATCACGTAATGAACGAATTGGTATTTCTACAGAGGACTCACCGGCTTTCATTAAAGCTGAACCGTTTAGAACTTCGTAATCTATTCCCTGTTGTGCTGTTCCTGAGACAGAATAATTGATCGATGTGTCTACTTTTACAGCTTGATCAGCTCGAACTGTAATAACAGAGGTCTCCCCTTCGAGGATAGTTCCACCTCCCTCGATGCTCATTTCGGGCAAATCCGGGGATTCAACCATCATTGCTGCTTCCCTTTGGCTGCTTAGTTGGTATTCGGAGTTTTTATCTTCTAACAAACGAACATTTAGCAATTCATCGACTTCAACAAGGTCGTCATCTCTGATTTCTATTGATATAGATCCTCGTTTACTTCCCTTCGGGATAGTCACATCTCCGGCCGGAACAATGTAATCTTCTGCAGGTGTGACGTCACCTTCTACCTCAAAGAAAACAATTAAATCCTCAGCTAATTCATCAGTGGTTTCAACATAAAACAGAGCGACCCCTGGTTCCTTTACGTAATCGCTCGAAGAAGCTATAACTAAGACTGGCGCATCAGGAGCGTCTGGGTCATCTATCACAACAGTTGCCGAATCAGTTTCACCCAAAATCCAACGTGAGGCCTTGGCAACTCTCAATTCTTCAGTCTTCGAATTCAGTAGTGGGATCAAGCGCTCGAATTCTTCTTGTTCAGTTTCTGTTCTATCTTCTTTTGCTTTTTCTAAAGCCTCTTCATATGCTTCTTGGGCTTTTGTTCGAGCTGCAGCGGTAATTGACCCGTTTCGGTAGTCTCTTGCGGCATCGTCTGAGGATTCTTTTAGATCAAGCAAATTCTGGGCTTCAGATGCTGTGAAATCATAATCCCAAGCTTCACTGCCAGAAATAATCTGTTCATCAACAAGCTCTTGTTCGACATCTGTATATATCTTTTCAAATTCAGAGAGTTCTACATACCTCTCATCTAATGTGTCAATTTCATTTTTTAGGTCATAGATCTTTAGATCATGGGGTGCAATGCTTTCGATGTTCTCGAATCCTCCGAGGATTGAAATTTTTAAGTCTTCGTTGGCTTCTAATTCCTCATCTGCCAAAATCTCCAATTCAAAAATCACACTTTCAGAACCAGCGGGAATCAAAAATTTGCTGTCATTCTCCTCATAGTCTTCTCCGACCAAAACGTCACCAGAAATTCCAATTCCTATTTCGATTTCTTCTGCTGGAGATGGGTCGGCTGTTATTTCTACAGCAACTTTTCCTCCTTCTAGAACTACTGAAGGGGAAGCTGAAAGCGTGACTACTGGAATTTCCTCAGTTGCTACTGCCGTACCTTGTCTTCCAGATATGCCGTTAATTTGATCAGAGAGAGGAGAACCAATTGTCACACCGATACTATTTACTGCCCCCACTTTGTAACCTTGAGGGTTTGAAATAAGGGAGAAGTTGACTAGTTCATCTACTTCTGTGACACCACCTTTAAATCCAAATTTTTCTTGCCACAGGGCTAACCCATTTCTAGTTTCTTCAGTGTAGAACTGGTCTACAACTCCGACTTCATAGCCTTCTCTATCGAGAATTGTCTCAAGTTGTTTTACATCAAGTCCTTGCGCTCCCACATCTAACTCTCTATAAAAGGAAAACTCTCCGTTGACTGCTATTGAAGGGCGACCATCCAGGGCAAATAGCATCGTGGAAGCTTCGACTGTGTCACCTTCTTGCACTTCAAGTGCAGTCATTCGACCAGATGAAACTGAATTTATAGATTGGAGTTCCTCTCTACGCATTTCTCCACTTATAGTTATTTCTTCCGACAAAGTACGAACACTCGCCTTATCGGCAATAAGACGATCGACATTAGTCTCACTAGTTTGTTCTTCTTCCGATACCGCCAAAACAGCTACTGCAACTCCAGCTCCGAGGACTAACAAAACTATGACAGCAAAAACTCGCTTCAACATCTTCCTCCTTCAAGAGATCTCCTAATTTCACACCTTTTTTCTAAAAAGTTTTTATTCATAATAAATTCCAAAATCACTCGCTTTCTAAGGAGAGCTCAGATGCGCAAGAACGAATGTCGTCTGTATTCACAGAGCCATCTGGACTCTGAAACTGGCTTGGATTTAGTAGACCATTTTCATCTGGTGCTAAATCGCCAACATTCCAACCTTTTCCTTTGAGACACTCCCCTAAAGCTATCGTCTGTTCATTTTGCTCTCTGATCTCTTCAGGTGTTAACTCATTTCTTGATTCTTGAAACTCCTGGAAGGTACTTGCAATATTTGTTCGACTGTTACACAAAACTAATGCTCTTAGATAGTCAGGATTATTAGCTGGATCCTCTGGTCCTGCTTCCTGATTTGGAAGCCCAATAAATGAGTAGCCTTCGGAAGATAAACAGGAATTGAAGTCGTCTAAGGTGTCCATCAATTTCACTCCAGCATTTTCTTCTTCTTCAGCTATGGGGATCGTTTCTTTCGTGGGCTGCGTGGTGGTAGTGGTAGTGGTAGTGGTAGTGGTGGTGGTAGAAGACGAAGATGCAACAACTGAAGTTGTACTGTTGCTTGTGGCGGGCTTCTCAGCCAAGCTGGTTGCAGGAGACTCCAAGTCTGCTGACGGATCAGAATTTTTCAAAGACTCGGTAACTGTTTCAAGAGAAGTTGTTGTTGCAATATTTGTGGTACTGGGAGGCAAAGTCACAAGTACTTCTTGTTCAAATGCCCCTGGCGGTAGAACTATTTCCCCTATCTCATCAGGAGTCAATACTACGACTCTGTGAGATTCGTTTGAACCACCACCGTTACTGCAGGAAAGCACGAGAAACGCAACTAAAAATCCTACGAGATTTGTAAACCGCAACATAGATATCCTCTTAGTTTTAAACTAAAACCCTTTCACCTGTTTCATACACATGCGCTCTACTTTTAAAACCTTTCACTTTAAGAAAACTAATATTTGTAATTTAAAATAAGTAAGTGGAGATGATGGGAATCGAACCCACGGCCTCTACGTTGCGAACGTAGCGCTCTAGCCAACTGAGCTACACCCCCTCGTAGATTGAGCGTATCTAGAAGGTTTATTTATGCGAAAAATTCTTCTAAACCGCTTCGGGGTAGCTGTATTCCTCTTCTAATGAATTAGAGATAAACGCATGAGTCAGAACAACTGGAGCTTCTTCTGTAGCAATTTCGCTGCGCTGGGCTATAAGTGCTATATAACCAAGCAAAGTCAAGTCAAAAATCACATTAATAGTCCAAATGAAAATTCCACCTACTGCGATAGACGCCAGAAATGTGAAGACGACACCTCCTGCCAGAGCAATTGTCACATCCCTTCTTCTTCTTTTCGCAGCTAGCGCACTTTTAGGTAACGAGACGTTATAGCCCTTAATGGAAGGAACCTGATAAACGTCAAGGTGGTTAGCCACACCAGGAGCTGAAGGCTTTGCTGATAGTCGGTTTCTCACCATCGGGGGAACCAAAACAGCTGCCCATAACACACCCAAGCCGATCAGTATCAACATCTTTTCGCCACCTTAACTATTTCCGCAATTTACCCAATGAGAAAATAGTAGTACGTGATCTTTGTAAAAACAGGGATACTTTCGCGCTATAAGCGCGAATTTAATTACTTAAAGCGCGAATAAAAACTAGTCGGATCTTTTCCAATTACCTGATTTACCACCAGTTTTCTCCACAAGTTTAATTTCTTCAATAGTTATTGACTTATCAATAGCTTTACACATGTCGTAAATCGTTAACGCTGCAACAGAACAAGCTGTCAAGGCTTCCATTTCAACTCCAGTCTTTCCTGATGTTTTAGCAATTGCCTCAATCACGACATGACTCTTATGGAGTGTGAAATCAATGGAAACAAAATCGATGACTAGTGGGTGACAAAGAGGAATCAATTCTGATGTTTTCTTAGCAGCCTGTATTCCCGCCACACGCGCTACTCCTAAGACATCACCCTTTTTAAGGTCTTGTTTTTTGAGAGCTTCTATAGCCTCTGAGCCCATCGAAACCAATCCAGCCGCAATAGCGGTTCTATCTGTTTCTTCTTTCGCCCCTACATCAACCATTACGGCTTTTCCATTCTCATCAATATGAGAAAACTCTCCTTCTTCAGATTTCAAAAGAACTACCTATCCTCCAATTTGAGACATGCTTCGTGCAGGTCGAATGAAGTCGACATTTCCAATCCCATGCCCTTCTCGCTTCTCCAAGACGGCTCTTTCTAGTATTTCGCAGATCTTTTCGTCATCGATTTCAGATCTAAGCGACTCTTTAAGATCAAATTCTTCGTTTGAAAAAAGACAGTTTCTGAATTGTCCATCGGCTGTGATCCTAATTCGATCACAGCTGTCACAAAATTTTTGGGTAACACTCGCGACAATTCCAATTTCGCCGTTTCCGTCCCTATACCTGAAAGTGCTAGCGGGAGCATTCCCTCGTTTAATCACCTCCAGCGGAAAGACAGAATTTATAAGAGAGAAAATTTCTTCTAAAGATACAACATCTGCAGTTGCCCATTTCTCATCGGCATCAAGTGGCATGAATTCAATAAATCTAACTACCACTCCCCGATCTCTTCCGAACTCGGCAAAATCGATTATTTCATCATCATTTATTCCGCGCATAACAACAACATTAATTTTCACGGGGGACAATCCGGCTTTGGTTGAAGCTTCTATCCCAGCTATTACCTTTGCCATGTCATCCCTAAGTGTTATTTCTTTGAATCTCTTTTCTTGAAGGGAGTCGATTGAAATATTTATCCTGTTAAGGCCTGAAGCAGCCAAAGTTTGAGCATTTTTCTCAAGATTTACTCCATTAGTAGTCAAAGCTATCTCGATAGGTAGTTCAGAAAGCATCGAAATAAGATCAGGAAGATTTGCACGCAAGGTTGGCTCTCCACCAGTAAGCCGGACACTTTTTATTCCATAATTGTCGACAAGAATCCTTGTTACCCGAGTTATCTCTTCAAAGGTTAAAAGTTCTTCACGCTTGAGCCATTCTAAGCCCTCTTCAGGCATGCAGTACTGGCAACGGAAATTGCATCTGTCGGTTACAGATATCCTCAAATCCCTATGGACTCTTCCAAAAAGGTCTACTAGTTCTTTGCCCATAAAATAAGCGTAGAGGCCTAATTCGTTTCTGGCTCGCTTAGTTGTATCACATCGACTAAATCGCCTTTTTCTACACCGCCACCGTCAGGCAAAATAGCTAAGCCCTGAGCGTTAGCCATTGCCGCCAGTTGATGCGATCCCTGTCCGTCTAGTAATGACGCCTCATACAAGTCATCTTTCTTTTTTAAACTGACTCTTGCGAAATGCACTTTTCCATCTTTTCTACGCAATAAAGGGGTGACTGCCTTAGCCTTATAAGTCGGGCGCCAAATTTGTTTATAACCCATCATTTTTAGCAATGCTGGGCGCATAAACAATTCAAATGAAACCATTGCAGAAACAGGATTACCAGGCAATCCAAAAATTGGTACACCGTTTAACAATCCGAATGCGAGAGGCTTGGCAGGCTTAATCGCTACTTGCATCCATCTCATTTCTCCCAAACGGTCCAATACCACTTTCACATAATCGAAGTCGCCCATACTTACTCCACCCGATGTAACAATCGCATCACATTCCTCACTTGCGGAAATAAGGACTGACTCGATCTTGCTCTCGTCATCAGGAACCACACCCAGATCTACAACGTCTACCCCCATCTCACCTAGAAGAGCTTTTACGGTGTGACGATTAGAGTCACGAATTTGCCCTGGCCTAAGCTCCACTGCTCCCTCGACCAGTTCATCACCTGTTGACACAACACCTACTTTTGGCCTTTTGACTACAGTTACTTTTTCAAGACCAATTGTTGCAAAAACACCAATATGGGCTGCTCCAATCAGGACACCTGAACTAAAAAGTTCCGTACCTTTAGTGAAGTCTTCGCCGGGTTGGCGAATAAAATTCCCTGCTTCAACACCTTCCTTTATGATTACTCCCAGGTCACCATTGACTTTTTCTGTTTTTTCTACCATCACCACGGAATCTGCACCTTCTGGGATAACAGCTCCTGTCATGATCCTGGCTGCTTCTCCCTCCCCTATTGCAAAATCAGGAAACTTGCCTGCCGGTATAGTGCCTACAACTTTTAGTTCAACAGGTGCGGGTTCCGTGTCGATAGCTCTTACCGCGTAACCGTCCATTGCCGTGTTGGGGAAGGGGGGTACATTTTCACTAGACAAAACTGAATCTGCCATCACAAGACCACGTGACTCTGAAATTTCTACCTTAGCGGCAGGCAGTTTTGGACATTTGCTGAATATAAAATCCTGCGCTTCTTCTAATTTGATCACATAGCGAGAATAGCGACTAAAAGTATTTATTCACTAATCAAATCGAATGTTCAGATCCACTTAGTAATCTCTGGAGATTAGATCTGTGTCTTACGAGTATCAATATTGATAGCGCTGTTGCAAATATAAGTGCATTTATCTCATTGTTTAATAGACCGACACATAAAGGCATCAAAATAGCAATAGAGATCGATGCCACCGAGGCTTTTTTGGAAATTTTAGCGATTAACAAAAATCCTATGCTGCAAATCGCTCCGACTAAAGGAAACAAAACCCAACAGCCGCCAGCACCAGTTGCAACTCCCTTACCTCCCTGAAATCTTCTAGTTACTGGAAAAATATGACCTAGAACTGAAGCGACCCAGCATCCTAAACCTAGGGAAGTGCCATCAATGATCAATCCAGCAGTTACCGATAGTGCACCTTTACTGAAATCGGCCAGCAAAACGAGTGCTCCTGCACGGCGACCGATAATCCTTAACACATTTGTAGCTCCAGGATTTCCGGATCCTGATTGAGTTGGATCTAAGCCTCTTCTATTTGAAACAAGATGAGCTGAGGGAAGGTTTCCTAAAAAGTAACATAGGGTAATCACTAACACCCATAAGAAGGCCATACATATAGCATGACTGAAAATTAAGAGAAAATCATGTCATTGTTTAATAGATAGTTCTTTTATAATTCATTTCTTGAGAAGTTATTTTAGGTAGTAAGCATGCCAACATACATTTACAGATGTCAGACTTGTGAAAAAGAGTTTGAGATTATTCAATCATTCAAAGATGAGCCTCTTTCGGAATGTCCTTCTGACTGCGCAGGCACTGTTAAAAAAGTGTTTTCTGGAGTTGGGATTTCTTTCAAGGGTTCTGGGTTTTACAAAAATGATCATGGCGCAAATTCAAAAAACAAAGCTTCTGTCAGCACATCGAAAGACAGTGACAACAAGAGCTCAGAGTCTTCTAAAGAAAAATCCACCTCAGATAAACAATCTGGGGGTTCTGTGAAAAAAGAAACCAAGGCTTCAGGTAACGCAGGTTCTGCAAAAACCGACAACTAGCCGCCAGAAACCGTTAGCTCATTAATTACTACTGTTGATCCAGCTGAACTCATTGGAAGCCAATCTGTATCATTACCAACTTCCTTTATGTCTTTCAGCATTTTTTGTATTGTCGAACCTATTGTGAACTCACGAAGCGGCTCAGACAGTTCCCCATTTCTTATTCGAAGACCTTCAGCGCCAGTTGAGAAATCACCACTTATGGGATTCACACCAGAATGTAATCCGGTAACGCTCTGGATCAGTATCCCATTATCTATTCCTTTAATTAATTCAATAGGGTCTCGCTCACCAGGTAGAAGCGATACAGCTTGAATCCCGACCCCGGGTGTCGAAGCATAACTCCTTATTGCGGAACCGGTGGACGCCAATTCCGCCTTCCGTGCTGTCCATACATTGTGTAAAAACATTTTTAATTCGCCATCTTCGATTAGAACGTTTCTCCGAGTAGCTAAACCCTCTCCGTCGGTTTCAGTTGCAGTAAATGCACGAGAGTCCGTAGGGTCATCAACAAGTGAAAAGGCAGGACTCGCTACCTTTTCACCTAAACGTTCAGCGAACAAAGATCTGCCTTTTAAAACCATTTCAGCACTCAAAGTGGTTCCAACAACTTGCAAAAATTGAGCTGAGACCCAAGGGTCTAGCACAACAGTCAGTCTTTCTGAACGAGGTTTGGTTGAACCCAACATTCGTGTCGCTCTATCAGAAGCATCAGATGCCGCTTTTGTGATGTCCAGTTCTCCCGGACTTCTACCGATGGAAAAACCAAACCCGGTTTGAGTTTCGCTCTCTTGTTCAGCAAGTGCATAAACCATCAGGCAACATCCACTTTCTTTAGATGAAGAACGTATCCCTGTACTCGTAGCTATCGCTGACTCGCTTACCACATCGGTGTATTCCGAGGATTCGATACCAATGATTCTCTTATCGCTTGACAAAGTGAGTTTTTCTAGTTCAAGGGCATAATTTATTTTTTCACTTGTAGGGAGTTGATTGAGATCGTCATTGTAGACATTAAGAGAAACGCTTTCCACACCATCAGGTTCAGCTAACCCAGCGAACTCATCGGGACTGGAAAACCCAGCGTTGTCGCGAGCTTCACGCAAAACCTCCAACAACTCACTCTTTTCAAGAGTTCCGGCATAAGCAAAGCCTTGACGTCCATCTTTTATAACCCTTACACCTACGCCTTGAGACTCCGCTACTGTCAACGATTCGATTTCTCCCTCATAGGCGCGAACCTCGGTTTCACTGTCACGAGCTACTACAGCTTCTATCTGCTCTCCTTTTTCTCCCCAGCTGGTTATGAGCTCTGCTATCTCGATCAGTTCGGAAGACATTATGTTGCAGTACCCCCCACTGTTAAACGTTTCACCCGTAAAGTTGGGGTTCCATCGCCTACTGGAACCCCTTGACCGTCTTTTCCGCAAGTTCCCGGCGAACCCATGGCAAAATCTTTGGCAATAGCATCAATGTCCAAGAGAGCCTGAGGCCCATTACCTATTAAGTTGCCGTCACGAATCGGGGAAGTCAGCTTTCCATTCTCGATTAAGTAAGCTTCAGTCATTCCGAAAACAAAGTCACCAGTCGCCGTGTTGACTTGCCCACCTCCTAGTTGTGCCACATAAACCCCATAATCTGTATCGGCAATTATTTCTTGAGGGTTCTCTTCTCCAGCTGTTAAAAAAGTGTTTGTCATTCTCACCATTGGCAAGTGACGATAACTCTGCCGTCGCCCATTTCCGGAACTCAAGCGTCCATGCTTCCTAGCTCGAAACCAGTCCCACATGTAGTCGGTGAGAATCCCATTTTCAATTAGGACGTTTTGACTTGCAGAGTTTCCTTCATCGTCTATTGCGAATCGTCCCCACTCCCCAACCATCGTTCCGTCATCAATCAAAGTCACGTTTGGAGCTGCAACCATTTCTCCCTGTTTACCGGCAAATACTGAAGCCGATTTCTCTATCAAATCTGCTTCCAGCCCATGACCGCAGGCTTCGTGAAAAAGCACACCTCCACCTCCCGGGCCTACGACGACCGGCATTTCTCCACTTGGTGCCGGTACCGAATCCAGTTTCGTGACGGCTCGATTAGCTGCTTTTAGGGCTACCTCATCGACATTTATTTCATCGAATAATTCAAATCCGACCGTTCTCCCGACAGACTCCCTACCTGTCTGTAAACCTGCATCACCTGAGGCAACACAAGAAACTGAAAACATACTTCTTATTTGTCGATCACCGGTCAACTTTCCTTCACTGTTTGCTATCTGTATAACTCGATGACTATCTCCATATCTAGCTGCTACCTGAGTTATCGGGAGTTCAGTATTACGAACTGTTTCATCTGCCAATTTCAATAAAGCAACTTTTTTGCTTTTTGAAACCTGTTGAGGAAGTGTCTTAATTTCAGAAATATCTGATGCAGCTCCGCCACTCAAGCTCACCTCAATGTTTGTCTGAGAGTCACCTCGTGCTGCGGATGATGCAGCTGCCGCTGCCTTCAATAAACCAGCTGGAGAAAGATCCGCTGTATGAGCGAATCCGGTGGTTTCTCCTACTACCACCCGAATGCCGGCTCCCCTGTCCCTGCCATTATTCAACTCTTCGACTAAGCCATCATCAAGAACTGCTGTTGTTGATCTTTTATCCTCGATAAATACCTCAGCAAATGAGCCTCCCGACTGCATTGCCGCAGTCAGAGTTTCTTCTAAAATACCTTGTTCAACTATCTCTATTTCAGACAAAAATTTTCCTTTTCAGTCGACTACTAGAACTATATTCAATTTTAGTGTTTAAAAATTCGCCCCTGATTACAAAATTGGGCGTATAAATGCGTATCGTACCGAGGTGGAGCTTAAGTCAGGACTTCGTGGAAATGCTTTTTTAGCAGTTAAAGAAAGTGACCTTTCTACTGAATTCAAATCAGGTGAAGTCCCTGTTCTGGCAACTCCTCGGGTTGTGGCTCTGATTGAAGAGGCCACACTTGATGCCATTTCAGAATATTTGGAGAAGGATAAAACAACTGTAGGCATGAGGGTTCGTATCGATCACCTTACCCCTATTCCAGTCGGTGCAAGTATTTCGGCTCATGCGATCCTCGAGCAAGTAGATGGGCGTCGATTAACCTTTTCAGCCACAGTGGAAACGGAAAAAGAGAAACTCTTGATTGCTAATGCCACGATCACAAGAGTGATTGTTGACACCAAAGAATTTCTCAAAACGGTCAAGCGATAATTTCACTTTCACTATGAGAAAACTCTCAAACAAAAAAGGCCAGCAAGAAACTGGATCTCTGTTTAAACCTCAAAATCGAAATAGAGGGATGAAGTGGTGGCTAGAAATAGCGCTCGTGTTTTTCTTTTACTTGATCTACTCTTTCGCTCGAAATCAATTTGGTTCAGCAAATGTTTCTCCTGAAAAAGCTTTAAAAAATGCCGAAAAAATAATCGATCTTGAAAAATCAATCGGCACTTTTAAGGAATTGCAAATACAAGATTTTTTCATTGATTGGAAGTGGTTCATCCAGTTTTGGAATGTTTTTTATGGGACTTTTCATTTTGGAGTGACTATTTTCGCCCTGGTTTGGATATATATAAAGTTTCCTGAAAGGTATTCGCCGCAAAGATTTTTTCTTTTAAGTTCAACTGGCACAGCCTTGGTAGGGTTTAGCCTTTTCCCGTTAATGCCTCCTCGACTTCTTTCCAACTGTGGAGATTTCGGAGCTTGCCTGGCCGAAAAATACCCTTTTGTTGACACTCTTTCAGAAATAGGTGGCCTATGGTCCTTTGATTCTGGAACTATGCAAAAAGTAAGTAATCAATTCGCCGCTATGCCAAGCCTCCATTTCGCTTGGTCGCTATGGTGCGCAATCGCTTTATACCCAATTCTAAAAAATCGAATCGCAAAATTTCTAATCTTTATGTATCCGATCGCTACAACATTTTCGGTAATCGTTACAGGCAACCATTACTGGATCGATGTTATCGGTGGAATTGTTTGTCTCTTATGTGGAATTTGTGTAATGAAATTTCTGAAAATTTTACGATTACCAGCCCTTCCCTCATATTTTCAAAGAAATATTTAAAATTAAAATTTTCGTATGTGAAAAATATCTAACTCTCTTCTAAAGTTAATCTGTTCTCTATTCTTCTCTAGGTATATGAAAGAAGCTGCTTTGCTTTTAGATTCAGTCAACGAACCAAAAGACCTAAAAAATCTCAACTTTGATGAGCTGAAAATTCTCAGTTCAGAAATTCGCTCTCTTCTCGTGCAAACAGTAGAAAATAACGGAGGACATCTTGGTTCTAACCTTGGGATAGTCGAATTAACAATTGCTCTACACAGGGTTTTTGATTCTCCAAAAGACATAATCCTCTGGGATACTGGACACCAAACTTATGTTCACAAACTTATAACTGGAAGACGAGAAGAATTCTCAAACCTTCGCCTACCTGAAGGCATTTCTGGATATCCGTCTCAAAATGAATCTCCTCATGACTGGATAGAAAACTCCCATGCCTCAACCGTTCTTTCATATGCTCACGGCTTAGCTTCAGCAAACTCTTTGTCTGACAACACCCGTCGCATCATTGCTGTGATAGGAGATGGGTCACTCACGGGCGGAATGGCATTCGAAGGGCTCAACAATCTTGGTCACAGCGGAGAAAAGGTAACAATAATTCTTAACGACAACGGTCGCTCCTATGCCCCTACTATAAGTCGACTTTCGGAAAGCCTCATACGAATCCGTTCAAACCCAACATATATGCGTAGACAACATCGACTAGAGAAACTGGCTGAAGGTATTCCTTGGGTGGGCGAAATACTTGAAAGAGGAATAAGCGCTACTAAAGCTGCCATAAGGGAAATTTTTGAACCTCCGGCCTTCTTTGAAGCTTTAGGAATAACTTACCTCGGTCCATTTGATGGACACGACATCGATGAAATTGAACAAGCCTTGAGTAATGCTGTCGAATTTGAAGGTCCAGTAGTTGTACATGTGCTTACACAAAAAGGAAGAGGGCATGCTCCGGCAGAAATGGACTCGATCAAGCACATGCACGACACCTCAGGAATGAAATCGGGCAGCTATACCGAGGCCTTTTCTGAAACACTCGTAAAAATCGGAGAATCTAATCCAAACGTGGTTGCAATTACTGCAGCAATGCCTGACTCAACAGGCCTTCTATCTTTTCGAGAAAGGTTTCCAGATCGTTGCTTCGATGTAGGAATTGCTGAACAACATGCTGTAACTGCTGCAGCTGGAATGGCTTTAGGTGGTTTAAGGCCAGTAGTAGCTGTCTATTCGACCTTCCTAACTAGAGCTATCGACCAAATAAACCTTGATGTAGGCCTCCATGAACTTCCTGTAATTTTCTGCATTGACCGAGCAGGTATTACTGGTGACGATGGACCATCCCATCATGGTCTTCTTGATATTTCACTTCTTTCAAAGATTCCTAAAATGAAAATATTTGCGCCTTCTTCTTACCAAGAGTTGCAACAAATGCTTGAAGATTCACTTGAGATAGTAGACGGCCCGGTTGCAATCCGATGGCCAAAAACTCCTGCTCCGCAAGTTGAGTGGGAAGAGGTGGGAAGTGGGACGGATGCACGAAGAGTGAACAAAACGTCTGGGAAAAAAGATGTCTGTATATTAGCTGCCGGAAAAATGCTCTCAGAAGCGATCGAAGCATCGAAGCTACTTTCAGGAATAGGAGTTACTATTTGGGACCCTCGAATACTGCATCCTCTTAACCAAGAAATGCTTGAAGATGCCAAACAGCACAAACTTGTTGTAACCATTGAAGATGGATATGTAGAGGGAGGTTTCGGATCGTCCGTGCTCGGTTACCTAAATAAAGATAACTCGGATTGCAGGGTTATTAATCTTGGTGTCCCACTTTCTTTTCACTCCCACAACAAACCAGACTCACTGCTTTCCTCTTTCGGTCTTGACGCTGACGGAATCGTGAAAACGGTGCAGCAAGCTCTTTCGGAAATTTAGAAAGTTTTAAGAATAAAAAGGTTGCTCTCCTGAACTGTGATCAGTTACATCAATCACATCTTTTATCTCAGGCACTGCCTCAAGGATTGACGCTCTTATACCTTCCGTGAGGGTGGCCTGACTCATTGCACACCCCTGGCAACCACCTCCCATTGAGACATGAGCAGTTGAACCTTCAACTCCGACGAGTGTGGCAAAGCCCCCATGTGAAGCAAGTGCAGGGTTAACTTTTTGTTCTAAAAGCTGTTGAATCCTCTCTGGTACATCACCGCTTAACTCCAATTCTCCCAAATCACCCAATGGGTTGGGCCTGTTGGGATTGCGAATCACCAAGCCACCTTGATCGGCATTTTTCGGAATGTCTAATGTTGCGCCTGCAAGTTTTTCTTTGCTTGCCATTGGGATAATGACTGTTAATTCACCGACCTCGTAGGAAATATCCTCATCACTTACTTCTTCTAGAGGAACAAACGCCAAATCATATGAGTATTCGACGCCTGACACACCGCTAATTGCGACCCTTAAGCCCAATTTTTCTGCGTCCGACTCTTCAGAACGAACGGACAAAACCTTTAACGAAGCTTCTTCACTTATCTCAAGAATTGACATAGTTTCCCCTCAGTATCAAATTTTCACAAAATTCTAAAACTGGAATAATTCTAGTTTCAATTCTAGGTAAATAAACCGATAGATTTCGAATATGGAATCAAATTCTGCAAACAATACGGTTGTGAAATTAAGCAACGAAAATGAAATTGCGGTTCTGGAATTAGATGACGGCAAAGCAAATGCTTTGAACCATGATGTCATAGCTTCTCTAATAGAGAAACTTGATGAAGTCGAAGATTCTGGGGCAGTAGTTATTACAGGTAGACCGGAGAGATTTTCGGCTGGTTTTGATCTTGCGGTCATGAAATCAGGCGAAGGACCAGCAAGAGAAATGCTGAGAAGTGGTGTAGAACTATTTCTACGATGCTACTCATTTCCGAGACCTGTTATTGCAGCTTGCAATGGCCATGCGTTGGCAGCGGGAGCAATTCTTCTGATGTCTTGCGATCTGAGAATAGGCACTAAAGGGGAATTTAAAATCGGCTTACCCGAACTAGCAATCGGCATGTCACTACCTCTATTTGCAACAGAATTAGCAAAAGACAGGATTTCAAAGCGACACTTCACGAAGGCAACGGCCTTAGGTTCAACCTTCAATCCCGAAGAGGCTTGCGATGCAGGTTTTCTTGATGAAATCGTGAATGAGGACGAGCTACTTTCAACTGCACTAGACAGAGCTGAGTCTTTGAAAGCGATAGGCAAAACACAACTTTCCTTAACACGTTCAACAACTAGGGGTGAGACTATAAGAAAGATCAGAGACACCCTCGAAGACGATCTAAGTCGTTTTGTTGTAAAGCAATAAAAACTATATGGAAAAATCCTATGATGCCCTGCTCCTAGTATCTTTCGGCGCCCCTGAAAGCATCGATCAGGTTGAACCTTTTCTAAATAGGATCACTGAAGGTAAAAACATTCCTCCTGATCGCCTAAAAGAAATAGCCGAAAGATACAAGACGATAGGCGGTATTTCGCCTTTGAATTCCAACATCCGCAATTTAAAAAAATTGCTTGAAATAGAACTAGCTAACCGCGATATAAACATTCCTATCTTTATTGGACACAGAAATGCGGAGCCTCTCATAGAGAAAACAATAAATGATATGAATGAAATGGGTATCTCTAACTGTCTTACTTGGCTCGCATCTCCCTATAGTTCCTATAGTTCTTGCAGGCAATATACGGAAAATATAGAAGACGCTTGTTCCAAAATTGGAGCTAACGCCCCTTATATGGAGCAAATAAGACGTCATCATGACCACCCCGGTTTGATTGAACCCGCAGCTGACAACCTTCGAGCGGCACTTGAAAAACTACCCTCCAACAAAAAAACAGCTTTGCTTTTTTCTGCACATAGCCTCCCGGTAAGCATGGCTGATAACTGTCGATATGAAGCCGAAATAAGAGAATCATCTTCGCTAATCGCCGACCTAGTGGATCCTGAGAACAAGTTGCCCAAAGAGATCGTTTGGCAATCTAGAAGTGGACCTCCTTCCGTTCC
>CEVZ01014150.1_pt1 | contig 19007 bp, 20 predicted proteins | sample 361371 | NCBI WGS metagenome assembly CEVZ01 (sample SAMEA2620217, study PRJEB7988) | marine metagenome | isolation source: saline water (ENVO:00002010), including
GAACAATCTAAGCCCCCAGTGGTTGGATCCTCAGATAAAGTATCAGCTTATTTCGTTGTCCAAACCTTCATAGACGCATCATGTCGGATTGGCCTTAAATATTCAGGCTGGAAACCTTCATTTCCACGAACACGAAATTCATCTGTAACTGCTTTACGACGAATCATGGCCGGCCTCTATGATCCCATCGGCCATATAGAAGCAGATACTGAACAGCATGAGATCACATTTTTAAAAGTCAGCTCAGATTTAGGACATGTCAAAGCCCATCTGGAAGGATCGCCGTCAATCAAATGTAGAGGACGACTTATTCCGGGAAACGATGAAGATCTTTGGAACTTAGAGTTCGAGGCCTACTCTGCAGAGGATCCTTCATTAGTTATTTCGTGGAATGAGTGTTGGGAGGAAACATCCTCAGCTAAACAAATAGCGAATGGAAAATCTATAAATTCTTTAAGAAATCATATTCTTCAAATTTCTCGAAGATTATCGAACTCTGTACCTGGCTTAGACAGACTTGAAACGGAAGCCCATGTAGGTCAATTGGAGTTAAGTTTTTCTGAAGCATCAATCTTATTACTTGATGGTTTAGATTTATGCGAAACCGTAGGGGTTCCTATTCTTGTCCCAAAGGGCCTGTTACGGAAACAGTTCAAACTCGTAGGAGAGGCAACTCAGAGCGAACAAGGAGGAGTGTCCTCAAACCTCGGCGTAACGATGATAGATGTTGACTGGAACATCGTTCTTGGTGATGATCCCCTCGACGAAGATGATCTTAAGATTCTTGCAGAAGCGAAAACCGGTTTGATTCAACTGAAAGGGCAATGGGTGAATATTGATGCTCATCAGGCTCAAACAGCGTTGGAGGTCCTAACGCAAAGAAAAAAACAAGCCAATTTATTATCCCCAGCAGAGTTGTTGCGCTTTAGTTCAGAAGAAACCACGGAGGAGCATCCAGATGAGATGCAAGCTGAGTCATTCATTACAGAAACCACAGCTGCAGAAAAATGGATTGTTCAACTCTTAGAAGGGTTACCTGATGAATCTCTTGAAGAAGCTACCGAACCTACGCTCTTCTCAGGAAATCTTCGTCCATATCAGCGACGAGGGCTAGCGTGGCTTCAGTTCCTCGGCAAACTAGGATTAGGAGGTTGCCTTGCTGATGATATGGGACTGGGAAAGACACCGACAGCTCTGGCCCACATTTTAGAGCGAAGATCTACACGTCCGACATTGGTGATATGTCCGCTCTCAGTGGTTCATAACTGGGAGTCCGAGGCAAAGAAATTTACTCCGAGCCTTAAAGTGTTTGTTGCACACGGTGGTGGGCGCCCAACAGGACCATCGTTGATTCAGTCTATTCAAGAGTCTGATATTGTCGTGACCACATATGCCACAGCGACCCGTGACATTGCTGACTTAGCTCAAGTCCAATGGGATCTATTGATCTGCGATGAAGCTCAATTTATAAAAAATCACCATACTCATGCGGCGGCAGCCGTTCGAGAGATACAAGCTAATCAAAAAGTAGCGTTAACAGGAACTCCAGTCGAAAATAGGCTTTCAGAGTTATGGGCGATACTTGATGCTGTAAATCCGGGGATGCTGGGAGGGATTTCATGGTTCAGAGACAACTTTGCAACACCTATCGAAACTCGGAAAGATATGGCAGCACTAGAAAATATGCGGCGCCTTACCGACCCTTTTATCCTCAGAAGGACGAAAGATGATAAGAGTCTCGTCCCTGATCTACCTGAGAAAATTGAACAGGTTGCCTGGGCGAAACTGACTCACGAGCAAGCTGCATTATATAAAGCAGTTCTTGACGATTTTCTAAAGGAAGCTTCACAGAGTGAAGGAATGAAACGAAAAGGGCTAATTCTCGCAACCCTTACGAAATTAAAGCAAATCTGTAACCACCCAGCCCAGTTTCTATCAGATGGAAGCACCATTGCTGGCAGGTCCGGAAAACTTACAAGATTAGAAGAATTACTCGTTGATATCTTGGCATCTGACCAACAGCTTCTCATTTTCACCCAGTACCGAGAAATGGGTGAACTCCTAGTTGATCACTTAGCTGGGATTATTGGACAACAACCATCATTTTTACATGGAGGTGTTCCTAGAGCGAAGCGTGATTCCATGATTTCCTCCTTCCAATCTGGGACAGATACACCTATCCTTCTCGTTTCTCTCAAAGCCGGTGGAACAGGATTGAATTTAACTGCAGCAAATCGGGTTATCCACTTCGACCGTTGGTGGAACCCAGCTGTCGAAGATCAAGCTACAGATAGGGCATGGAGGATAGGTCAAAACCAAACAGTCTTTGTCCACAAACTTGTATGCCAAGGGACCCTTGAAGAAAGAATAGATCAACTTCTCGTCGATAAAAAAGAACTCGCTGACAGAAGTGTGGGTACAGGAGATGACTGGTTTACCGATATGGATACAGACCAACTCCGTGAAGTACTCTCTCTTAACCTCTCACAGGCGGTAGATGGATGATTAGACCGCAGACAGAAGTAGGTAAAGCGATGAAAAAACTGGTGTCGGCTCTGGCTGACTACCGAGATCCACTAGGGCCTGGTGTCGGTATTCAACGTAGAGGAGCTGTCCATGACATGTTCGTGGAATCAGGAAGTGTATCGTTCGAAGTCTACGATGGTCGTGAACGTGGATTCGAAGTCACGATTCATGTCAGCCCAGCAAATGAAAATGTTCATAATGCTGTTCGAGATGGAAACGTTCATGAAGCGGTACCGAAAGTAGGCGATGTGCAAATTCATCATGTTTGCCCAGAGTGGGCGTCACCATGTAAACATGAAATCGCAGCGCTTCTAGAACTAACAAAAGCTATAGATGATGACCATAATGTTCTCTTGAATTGGCGAGGGATTAACAGGTCCCAGTTGGACGCCCCCAGAGATCCGGCGGAGACTTCAGAAGAACAATGGAACTCTATACGCAGACTCGATGGAGAAAGAAAAAAGACTATTGAATCTCTAAGGAACCAATTTCCCCAACAATTCGTTCAACTCGAAGAGGCCGCTTCGGTAAAATCGCAACACAACTCACAGGAACTTTCAGAATTCTTTACAGGCAATAACAGCAACGTAGATGTTTTGAAACATGAGAGAATTTCTAAAATAATTGACGGGCCTCTTGCAGCTCTTCCAAAAGATTCTGAGATCAATTCGAGACTAATTCTCGAAGAAGCGCTAGAAACAATTACCGAATACTGGTTATCAAGATAAATTAGTTGATTTCTGATACGAATCATTACTAATTCCACACCGTTTCCTACCTCTAGTGTGTAGTCTCATGAGTATGCATATTGGAATTGTTGGAGCCACTGGTCAAGTTGGCGCAGTCATGAGAAATATCCTTATCGAGCGCGATTTTCCGATTTCAAGTATCCGGTTCTTTGCATCTGAGAGAAGCGCCGGAAAAACAATTCTCTTCGACGATAAAGAGATCACTGTCGAAAATGCAGTAACTGCGAACTGGGACGGCCTGGATATAGCGCTCTTTTCTGCGGGAGGAGAACTTTCAAAGAATTTAGCGCCCGTTGTTGCTTCCCATGGAGTGAAAGTTATTGATAATTCTTCAGCTTGGAGAATGGATCAAGATGTTCCACTTGTAGTACCCGAAGTCAATGCACACGCTTTAGAAAATACTCCTAAGGGGATTATTGCGAACCCCAATTGTACGACTATGGTCGCCATGCCGGTACTTAAACCCCTAGATGCGGAAGCAGGTCTAGATAGAGTAATTTTCTCTTCTTATCAGGCTACTTCAGGAGCAGGATTGGCAGGAGTAGATGAGCTCGAGCGTCAGATTGAATTCGCGGGGGATCAAGCCAAAGAATTAACACATGACGGAAATGCTTTGACTTTCCCCGCACCAGAAAACTTCGCCGAAACAATTGCATATAATGTCGTCCCTTTCTGTGGATCTTTCGTCGATGATGGGTTGTATGAAACAAACGAAGAACAAAAACTTCGTGATGAAAGCAGAAAGATTCTAGAACTTCCTGATTTAGCAGTATCGGCAACCTGCGTCCGTGTTCCCGTCTATACAGGGCATTCGCTAGCAATAACTGCCGGGTTTACCAGGGAAATCACTAAAGAACGCGCTGAGGAGATTCTGAATCAAAGTAGCGGAGTTGTCTTAGATGAAATTCCAACTCCGTTGAAAACAGCTGGGATCGATTCAACTTACGTTGGAAGGATACGACCAGATTCTGTATTTGAGAATGGCTTAAGCTTATTCCTATCAGGAGATAACTTGCGAAAAGGAGCTGCATTAAATGCTGTCCAAATCGCAGAAGCCTTGATTTAACTTACCGATTGGTAACCGCAGTAGCTTTCAAAGTATCTTCTCCACGGAATAGGTGACTACGGAGGCGTATCGATATAACGTTGGATCGCCTCTTCAACATCTACACCTACTTGGTTAGCAAGTGAAAAAGTCCAAGCTAGAACATCACCGAATTCGTGAACTCTTTGTTCGTGGGTTCCTTTGCGTATAGCCTGCGCTAACTCGCCAACCTCTTCAGCCAGCCACGCCACGCTCATAGCGATGCCTCTCTCGCGATCGCTTTCACCATAAGTTTCTTCTATATGATCCTGAAATTCCTTAAAATCCATACCACTCCAAGTCGAATTTTTACCCACCCACGATTGGGATTACAACAGAACACAGTAACCCTGTTTAAAGGGCACTGCTATGAGAAGTGCGTTATATTCGATGATTTCGTCACTGGGCCGTCAATGACGATGTCAGGAGTCATATAGTCAACTTCCGAATCTAATTCGGTCAGCTCTATGTTCTGATCTTTCACGAAATCTTTTGTTGTGACTGCTAGAGTATGGCAATCTAATGAGCTGAAATAACTTCCACACTTTCCTGCTTCAATAAATAGCACAGCATCTGCAAATAGTTCGGCTCGTATTTTTTGACGTGAAGCTCCTTGTAAAAGCAAAGAAGAAAGTTCTTCAGATACGAACGTCGAGTAAAGTTTCTCCTTCAATTCTTCCTCCCACGAAAAATAGTTGTGCTTGTCAGCTGCATGAGCTAACTCATGAATATAGGTAGTTGAATCGGCATCACGTTCGATAATGATGAGATCTTCCTGTCCGAAATATACACCTGTGACTTGGTTACTTCCTAGAAAGACATACTCGGCAACAACAAGTTCTGTTCTTTCAGATAAGTCTTCCACCCACAACGAATAGCTTTTATGGTCGCCTTCATCACCAGTGATTGCTTTGAAAGGTAGATAGATCGCGACTGCAAGGATGATAAGAATAAAGACACCCGTAAACAGCATCTCCTTTAATGTTACTTTTTTTGGAAGTCTTGACTCCAGAGCTTCCTGTTCTCGAGCCCGTATCCACTCGCGGTATTCAAAATCTTCCCAAGAGGAATCTATGTTCATCGGATCTTCAGGTAAGGATTGGCCGTTGCTTTCATTCATACTCTTAGCACTTTACTGCTCTAAACGGCTTCTTGATGTCCCGAGATTTTTTGGAGAACTATGGGTATCATCGGATACCATCTACGCAGCAGACGGGTAGTGGCGCAGGTTGGTAGCGCGCCTCGTTCGGGACGAGGAGGTCGTGGGTTCAAATCCCGCCTACCCGACAAATTATTTCTTTGATGCTCTTCGGGTTTTATGCGCCGAGTAAGAAATCCGTTGTTTTTCGAAGCTTCATAGCATTTAACGGCTTCACGAGTTCAGCATCAACCTGGGCTTCAGTAGCAATCCACTTGTCGACTTCACGATCGAGGAGCATGACAATTTTGACTTCCTTTAATCTTCCCGCTTGGGCTTCGTGACGTAAATCAATGCTGGTTGCAACCCCGCCCATATTTCCAATTTGGAGATCAAGAATAACCAGATCAGGTTCGAGTTCTTTTACTACCGGACGGACATCTTGTCCTTTCCGTACCCTACTAACGGTCGTTCCATATGAGGCTAAAGCAGAAAATGTTTCTTCCGCTACATCATCTGAATCTGTAGCAACCAAAATATGAGGCATACTGGAAGACTACTCTGACATAACTCTTGTCTCCATATTTTCCTTAACCCTTTTCCTAATCAATTATCTTTCTTTTCTTGTGTGTTCTTGCGTAAATGCGAGTATCATCCGCGCCTAAGGGATCTTTGTGGAGGAACTATGCTAGATATTCATGTGGAAGGCGACGGAGATTTCAGTATTTGCCGTCCAGCTGGAGAAATAGATTCGTATACAGTCGACTCATTCAGAGAAGCGCTCGCAGATCTTGTGTCCGTCTCTCAATTACTTATTGATCTTAGCGAAGTTCCTTTTATGGATTCTGCAGGATTAGGAGCACTTATCGGTGCCATCCGGAAAGCAGGCGAAAATGATGGTGTTGTAGTAGTTTCCTGCGGAAGAGCTTCGCTCATGGGACTACTCCGGACAACAGGATTCGATCAAATCGTCAAAGTTACAGAAACGATCGAGGAAGCTATGGAAGCTTTGGGTAGAACCGAGCAGGAATAAGCTATAAAAAATGACCTCCCCCCGGATATTCACAGCTCAACGCCGTCCAATTAGCTGGATAGCAGTAACCCTCCTATGCTTTTCGTTGTTTTCTTCGCTGTATCTTTCTCATGCAAATGCCCAAAACTCGCAGCCGGAAAATACAGGATTTGTAGAAGTTTTTGAAGTGAGCGGCCTGTTAGATGAAGTACTGTCAGATGTCCTATCCAAAGCGCTCGATGAAGTTCAAGTAAATGGTGCGCGCGCCCTCATTTTGCAAGTCAATTCCAAGCAGGCAGTGATATCAGATGCTGAATTAAACCAGATAGCGCAACAAATTGTAAATTCTTCTGTACCAATAGATATTTGGATCGGACCCTCAGGATCATCAGCGCATGGGAAAGTCGCTCAACTTATTAGCGTCGCGGATTCTATTGGTGTTTCCATAGGGTCAAGTGTCGGAAACACAGGCGACCAGGTACTTGACTCCAGCACATTTGGAAAGATCTGGGGAGAAAATCACGAACTTCTGCAGTCAGCGACACTCAATTGGGAACAGGCAATTGAGAGGGGAATTGTCGAATGTGAAAAAGTCGAAGTAGACGAATTAGGAAATGCTCTAACACCTGAGCAGCAGCTAGCTCGCTGCGCAAATCCAACGCTGGGAGATTTTCTTGTTTCTAGAGATAGTTTCATTTCTGAAGTCATTGAAACCGAACAAGGCCCTCGCCTCTCGCCATTAACACAGACAAAGATCCGTGGACTTTCACTGTTAGATCAGCTTATGCACACGATTGCAAGTCCGCCGGTTGCATACCTACTATTGATCTCTGGCCTTATTCTCCTTTTGTTTGAATTCTTCTCTATCGGGGTAGGTATCGCTGGGGCTATTGGAGCAGTAGTCTTAGCGCTCGGAAGTTATGGTTTAGCTGCATTACCTATACGACTATGGGCATTAGTTTTGATACTCATTTCGATGGTTGCTTTTGCAGTTGATATACAAACTGTCATACCTCGTTTTTGGACATTTGTCGGGGAGGTAGCGTTTATTTTCGGAACGGTATTTCTCTACCCCGAGACAAGCGTTCAGATGTCTTGGATTCCGATGACAACAGGGATCGTAGGTGTATTCATTTTGATGTTCAGAGGAATGCCGATAATGATTCGTGGCCGATTTGCCACTACAAAAATAGTCATGTCAGGAAATGAAACACTGACGTAAGGAATCCGGTTATTTCTTCGAAACGACCTGACTGAACGTACTTTCTGTTTCTTCTAGTAATCCAAGATCATGCAGTCATGTCACTGAATAGGCTGGTAGGAGTCAAAAAAGACATCTTTTTCTCTTTTTCTGAAGTTTTTTCATGAAATATCCATTTTTTTCTTGCCACAGACTACTAACGCTGACTAGGTTCCGGTTAAAGGGGGTAATGTTGAGTGCGCTAATTGACGATTCAGCTTGGCAATACAGGGCAGCTTGTCGAGGCCCACAAATTCACGTCTTTTTTCCACCTCCACATTTTGAACGTAAAGATGCCAAAAGGGCACGAGAACGTCGAGCTAAGTCGATATGCAATTCATGCAGCGTAAGGACGGATTGTCTCGCGTATGCTCTTAAGATCCGAGAACAGCATGGAATATGGGGAGGTCTCAACGAAATGGAGCGCAAATCCCTTCTTCCTGAAAAAACTTTGAACTAGACAGCTAACCCACCTGATTCGAAGCAACCTCAAGGGCGACTGTAATCATCTCATCAAAAGTATTTTCTCTATCAGCTGAACTCATAACTTCATTTCTGACAATATCGTCGCTCACTGTGAGTAGCGCCAACGCTTTCGCACCCTCCAGGGCAGCAATAGTGAAAAGCCCAGCAACCTCCATCTCAACTCCTAAGATTCCTCTTGATCCGAGGTCCTCAAATATTTCTGTACTAGGACCGTAGAAGAGATCAGAGGTGAAAACTGGTCCAGCTACAATCGGGATCTGCTTTTGCTCAGCGATGCGCATAGCTGAGAACAATAGATCCCAATTTGGAACTGAAGGCAGAGTAAGGCCATTATTTAAAGTCGAAATTGCAGCAGAATCAGTTCCCGCACCTGTAGCACAGATGATGTCGCCCAACCTTACAGACTCCGATAGTCCTCCACAGCTACCAACCCGAATAAGTGTCTGCACTCCATAAAATCTGATCAATTCCGTATAGTAAATCGCCGCAGATGGGACTCCCATCCCAACTGCTTGAACCGAAATCGGAATCTCATTAAAAATTCCTGTAAAACCATCTGCCCCTCGCACACTATTTACCTGCTGAACTTCATCCAGATAGTTTTCTGCTATAAATCTTGCCCGTTTTGGGTCCCCAGGAACAAGGACGATAGGGGCGTAATCTCCTCTTTGTCCCTCAAGGTGAGGGGTTGGTCCACTATTCATGACGTTTCCTTATTCCGATTCGATGTTTAAACATAGCTCTATGGTAGAGCTAATACACAAACGACTTCAATCGATGCTCGTCATACGTTTTCCAGGGAGCCGAACATCTCCTCTTCGGACGGTGATCCCTGAGTTATCTAGGTGCGCCAATAGAGGTAAGACGTATTTTCTCGTCGTCTTTAATTCTTCCCTAATCTCACCTACTGTGATGCCTTCTGGGTCTTTCTTTAGAAACATTTTCGTCAGGACAATCGTTGCTTCTTCAATGGCTTTAGGAGAGAAATAGATCCCTCCTTCTTCTATGACTAATCCCCTCCGTACTAGCTCTCGAAGTTCTGGTTGCGTTATGGAAACAGGTTCGGGTGGTCTGAACAAGTTCATTTCTAGTTCAGTCAGAAATTCGTGATCTGCGAGACTATCTTCACCTACTTTTCTAACGTAGTTTCCCTCTAAGTGAACATTTGAAAGCAAATCGACAATATTTCGCTGGTTCTGACTTAGAGCGGAAAGATTCACACCAAGTGCTCCTCCGTCCTCGATTAACTGAAGCACTTCGCTTTTTAACTCGTCGATCAGTGGGGGATGAACAATCCAGTCTTTAACAGTCGCACTTTGCCTCACACCAGTCAAAGCTTCCAAATGGTCTACCGAAATCCAGCCATGCTCAGAAATAATCCTATTAATGTCCGAATCAGGATTAGCGCTAGACGACTTGAGTAACGGCTGTGCATCAAGGATTACCCCACCTCCAATGGTTTCTCCTCGTCCGCTATCGCGGAGAATATATCTATCACCTAACATCAATGGCAGCTCATCTTCTATAAATATGCGAACCTTTCCTTGGCCACCAGGGGAAATACTCTTAGGCCCAAGTACTCGTAATTTTGCTGGATACTCTCCGGATCCCAAATACACTAGATAGGCTCCTCTGCGCGAAACATCATGGTCGAGTGCATTGAGGACCGACAGATCAGCATCAAACTTCGAAGTAAGATACCACTGCTTGGATCTGGTAAGAACAGATCCTCTACTGAGGTCATTATGGTCTACCCCCGTAAGATTAACTGCAACCCTAGCCCCCTGAATTGCAACCTCTAATTCTTCATGATGTGATTGCAATGCACGTATTCGAACATACTGATTATTAGGGGATAGCAACAGTTCTTCCCCTACCTCAAATGATCCACCTCCCAAAGTACCAGTCACTACCGTTCCTGACCCTTTTGCAGCAAAAACTCGATCCACCCATAAACGTGGCCGCCTACTGTCAGGATTCGATGGGGTCGCCCCCAAAACAGAATCAATTTCAGTAACAAGATTCTCCATACCTTTCCCCGACAAAGCATCAACACGTACAATTGGTGCAGCGCTTAGAAACGTCCCTTCCAGATGATCAATAACTTCCAATTCGGCAAGGTCACATAACTCCTGATCAGCTATGTCAATTTTCGTCAAAACAACGATTCCGGAAGACACGCCGAGTAAATCAAGGATCCGCAAATGTTCCTCAGATTGGGGCTTCCACCCTTCATTCGCAGCGATTACGAAGATACATGAGTCAACTGTTCCTACACCTGCCAGCATATTCCTAATAAATCTTTCATGGCCTGGCACATCGATAAAGGAAACGGTGTTACCGCTTGGAAGTGTGAACTGGGCAAATCCTAAATCGATGGTTAATCCGCGTTCTTTTTCCTCAACCCAACGATCCGGATCAGTTCCAGTTAAAGCATGAATGAGAGTAGATTTTCCATGGTCTACATGGCCGGCTGTACAGACGACGTGATTAGCCACTGATTAACCCAGATTCTCTAGCGCAGCAGCTACTAATTCATCGTGATCAGGGTTGATAGTTCGAAAATCTAAATAGGTATCTCCATCTTGAACACGAGCAATGATCGGTAGCCCACCATTAACACCGCGTCGTAATTCCTTACTTCGGTCTCCCGGTAGTTTTAATCCGATAGACGGAATAACAACTGTAGGCAGAGTTCCACCTCCAGGAACAGAGTCCATGGTAGTAACTTCTCCAGCGTTTATTTTTTCAGCACGAAGTCGTAATTCATCTTCACGAAAACATGCCATCCTCCAAAATGGGATTTTGTCCCCATCTCGATGAAGGTAACGCAATGCTAACTCCTGAAGTGAAACAAGAGTATGGCTTCCCGGCCGAAGCACTCTTGCAAATGGGTGCCGAAGACACTTTTCAATCAAATCAGACTTCCCAGCGATGATTCCGGCTTGTGGACCTCCAAGTAGTTTGTCACATGAGAAAGTTACGAGATCTGCTCCGCTTTGCAGGGTTTGCTTGGCCGCTGGCTCTCCAGCAAGCCATTTAGGAGCACCAGTACTCAACCAAGGGCAGCTTGAGTCCAGTAAACCAGATCCGATATCGGCGACAAGAGGAAGGTTTAATGAAGAGAGCTCCTCAACAGTTGTTTCCTCTGTAAAGCCAACAATTTTATAGTTTGATTGGTGCACCTTTAGAGCCATGGCGACATTTCGATGGGCTTCTATGGCTTTTTGATAATCGACTACTCGTGTCTTATTCGTCGTTCCAACTTCGACTAGATATGCTCCTGATAGTTCAAGCATCTCAGGGACTCTGAACGAACCGCCTATTTCAACGAGCTCACTACGTGAAATCGCAACCCCTTGACCGGTAGCTAGAGCAGATAGAACTAGGAGCACCGCCGATGAACAATTGTTGACAACCATGGCAGATTCAGTTCCGCACAGTTGAGCAAAAAGATTTCCAATGCTTGTTTGTCGAGAGCCTCTATTGCCATCATTTAAGTTAAATTCGATATTAGAAGAGAAATGTGATTGGGGAATTCCCCAGGAAGCTCTTCCAAGGTTCGTATGAAGAAGTACCCCAGTTGCATTTACAACCGGTTGAATAAATGAACGTTGAAGACGTTCCACGCGCTCTTCTAGACTTTCCCAGTCACCTTCAGCGATAGCTAGCCGCGCTTCTTTGACTAACAGTTCGTGCGGAATTCCTGAATTTTGCATAGATAATGCCAAGTCATTTACGGAAGGAGGCTTCTTTTCCATACTTTGACTCTAGAACTGATTACTCCCTGATCCATCAAGGATTCCAATTGGTTTTGCTTTTTTTTCTTTAGAGTCTCTCTCAAAAGTCAAAGCAGACAGTTCAGGTCGTAGAATGGAAGGGATGTTTTTTCTGCTGCTTATCTTATTCCTTGCGGTTCCTTTGGCTGAGATCCTAGTAATTGTCGAAGTCGCGCAGAGAACCGGGATACTTGAAACTATTGCCCTACTTCTGATCGTGAGTATTCTCGGTGCTTGGTTGGTGAAATCTGAAGGCATGGGAGTTATCAGAAAAATACAATTTCAGCTTGTTCAAGGGCAGATTCCAAATAAGGAATTATTAGATGGGGGCTTAATTCTTATCGCTGGTGTTCTTATGCTTACTCCAGGTTTCATTACAGATGTAATCGGATTACTTCTCCTTTTCCCATTAACTCGTCCAATAATCCGCCGACTTTTTTTCAGGAGAATAGTCAACCAACCGTTCAGTGCACCCGGGTCGAATACGGACCAAAGTACGTTCAATTTCAATAGCGGTTCATTCTTCCATATGCGAAACAGTGATATCGACATCGTCGATCTACGTAGAGAAGACGATGACCTTCGTGATCCCCCTTCACTGGAGAACTGATATGGGAAAGAATAGTAAAGCCATACGAGAAGATGAAGAAGAAGAATTAGGCCCTGAGCCTATTGTTCCTGGGGTGGCCAGAGCGTTAAGTCCACTTGTCCGTCGAATACTTGGGTTGAATCCAAGTCCGCGAACCTCATATGGGACAAACACCTACCTTGTTGGTATTGATGAAATAGTTGTGATTGATCCCGGCCCAGAAAATAGTGCTCACTTGGACTCAGTTGTCGGCTGTGGTGGTGACCGAATCCGATGGGTTACCACAACATGCTCTGACCCCGCTCACGCTGGTGGTGTTGAAGCAATGATGGATCGGACAGGAGCTGAATGGTTTGATCCTAAAGACGGAAACACAATCCTCGGAACTGAATTTCGACTCACTGCCCATGAAATGGGTGGACCTACAACAGATCACCGGACCTTTTTATTAGAAGAGGAAAGAACACTGTTGTGCGGCCAATTAATCGCTGAAGAATGGTCAGTCCCATTGGTATCTGGGCAAGCGGACCTTACGGTAGCTCTAGAGAGCATCAATAAAGCTGCAAAAATGCGCCTTCGAAGAATCGCCCCAGCCTTCGGCCATGTGGTTGAAGATCCTAAGGCAGCTATTACTGCGACATTGGAACGATACTCAGCAACTGATGATTTGATCGTTAAAGCACTTAAAGGAGGTGCTACATCATCGGAGGAAGTAGTTGCATCGCAATTCTCGAAGATTGATGACCCCACAGAAATCGATCTTCTTATCAGCAATGTAGAAGTGCATCTTGAAAAACTAGCATCCGAGAAGACGGTGAAGCAGCTCAAATCTGGATGGAAGGTTCGATAGGCCGACCCTTCGAGTTTCTATCTATTTAGTTCAACGGCAGTTTCTTGCTCAATATATGCAGAACAGTCAGTAATCTTGTTCAAAGGAACAGCGTCGTTGATAATTACGTCAACGATGTCATTGAGTGCTACTGAGGCCTGTCCATCACCCAGAATTACTGGATTCCCTTGATCAGATCCCTTACTCACGTTCTCGTCGATGGGAACTAAACCTAGAAGAGGAACACCCAATTCACCTGCGAGCTCTTTTCCTCCACCTTGGCCAAAGATAAAGTATTTCTCCCCGTCATTGTTAACGAAGTAGGACATATTTTCGATAACTCCAGCAATACGGAGATAGTAGCTTCTCGCCATATTTGCTACTCTCGCAGCCACATTTTGAACAGTCTTTGATGGTGTAGTAACAACAATCATGTCAGAACGAGGCAGCATTTTTGCTAATCCCATTTGGACATCGCCTGTTCCCGGAGGCATATCAATGATGAGATAATCGAGGTGCCCCCATTCCACGTCTTCGAGAAAGTGGCGGACTGCACGATTGAGGATTAGGCCCCGCCAATTTAAAGAAGATGACTCCTCATCGATTAGAAATCCCATTGAGATAATTTTTAGAACCCCAGCTCCGGATTTTCTTTCAATAGGCTTTATCTTTCTGGTCTCCTCGTCACCTTCTAATCTCCCAGAGAGACCTAACATCTGTGGAATAGAGAACCCCCAGATATCAGCGTCAAGGACCCCTACGGTGAAACCACGTTGGGCAATGCCCGAAGCGATGTTGGCACTGATAGAAGATTTTCCTACTCCACCTTTTCCTGAAGCAATCATAATTGATTTTGCTGTCCGGGGAATTTGAGTCACTGTTTCTTCTTGCGAAATATTTAATCTGGCACGAGCCATAACATCCGACTTTTCATCCTGAGTAAGTTCAGTCCAGTTAATCTTTATCTTGGTAATTTCTTGAATGTGAGAAAGTTTTGAGTGAATATCTCTTTGGATTTGCGCGCGTAGGGGGCACCCTGACGTTGTTAGTGCGACGGTGATAAGTACGTGCCCATCATCATGATGATCAACACCTTTGACCATTCCTAAATCAACGATATCCGATCCAAGCTCGGGGTCTACGACGCCTTGAAGTTGGTTCAATACCTTTGATTCAATTTCGGAAAGGTCAGATAGTTCCATATAGAAATAGTATCTCGAAAAATTTTCAACCCTTCACCCTTCTCCTCCAACGAGATCCACATTATAATAAATCTCTGAGATTACTTGAGGAGCGAAAAGATGATAACCCTTACTGATGCAGCTACCACCAAAGTTGATGAACTGATAAAGGAAGAAGCTGAAGAAGGCTTAGCTTTACGAGTAGCTGTCCGACCAGGTGGCTGTTCAGGTTTCAGCTATGAGATGTTTTTCGATACTGATATAGCAGACGACGACCAGACAGTTTCATACGGTGAGGTCAGAGTGGTTGTAGATCCATCGAGTTCTATGCTGCTCGAAGGAGCAACTCTGGATTATAAAGACGGGTTAGATCAGTCTGGCTTTAGTATCGAAAATCCGAATGCCCAAAAGACATGCGGCTGTGGACAAAGCTTTAGCTAAGAATTCACTCTCACCATTGCATTAATCCTCTTAGGTCAGCGAATTTAACGCTTCTCTCATTTCACTTTTATCGAAAGCATAATCTAACCTTGCCTCTACTCTGTTGTCGCTTCCAGCAACTATGAAGCATGGTTCAAAATTCATGCCATATGTTTGTATAACTGGTGATATCAGCTTTTGAAGATCTGTTCCTTCAGCAATTTTCTTAGGCTCGGTGTATACCTCAGCATGGATTACATCCCACTTTGGATCTTTTGGAAGTTCGATCAAGAGTTCAAGAACAGGCCCGCAGACAGTTGTTTGACAGAACCCTGGAGTAGAGACCAACAGAATAGTTGGGCGTCCATTACTCAGCGCATCTCTGAGACTGATGTCATGAAATGAACATGGCTCATATCGAGTGCATAGTGGATCAAAGCCAGCGCTATTAGTGAAGGTTGGGGTATCAACAACGCGCATCGTTTCTCCCACTTGAATCAGGTCGGTTTCGGTCTGAGCTATAACCCGAAACTCGACAATTTGAGTTAACTCCTGACTATCAACTTGTAATTGGCAGATCCCTGTGTTCTCCTCAGAAATTTCAAATTCCAAAAGAAAATAGGGAGTAGGAATCCCTTCACTATGTTGCGATAGCAAAACTTTCTCTGATCTTCCTGAAGGAAGTATGAGTTCTCCACTAATTTCCAAAGGGAGGCCGTTTACGACCGGAAGGCCATCCGCACCATATAGAAAAAATGGAGCTCGTTGCGGTCGACCAGTAACAAGTGTCGAGGGCATCGTAAAGCCATCAGCAAAACCTGCTCGTAAAAACCGGACGTTATCGATAGGAACTGAATTCTTTGACGATTCTCCTTGCCGGCTCGAACATGAAGAAAGCAAGAAGGCGCATCCGGCGCTAGCTATGAACGATCTCCTAGGAATTGAATGTTTTTGCAGTTCAGAAAACAACGGAGCCATAAAAATAAACGTAATTGCAAACTCACGTACTGTCACAGTTATAAGGTTCTATCCCCACCTGCGTTTCATATTTTTGGCTACGCTAGAGGTGATGGAAAAAACAGCAGGACCCTACACTCCAATCGTGCGATCAGGTGATTGGATTATTGTGTCTGGCCAAGTTGGACACATCGATGGCGTCATAGTTGAAGGCGGTCTGGAACCTGAACTTCGGCAGCTCTTTGTTAATCTCAAGCGTTTACTCGCTTCGGAGAACGCTACTTTGGATCATGTTCTCAAAACAACTGTTTTCCTTACTGATATAAACGATTATGACCAAATGAACGAAATCTACATGGAAGAATTCGGAGGACACCGACCTGCAAGATCAGCCGTTGCCGTTGCGTCTTTACCTCTCGGTGCGATTATTGAGATTGAAGCCTGGGCTAAAATATAACTAAAGGAAACAAGTTCTGTAGAATGGAGAAACTATGGCAGGAACAGTAGTAATTATCATCATTCTCTCGGTACTCGTTCCCATCGCAATCATTATGACCGGACTCCTTTTCAGTGGGATTCTAGGAACCATCCTTCAAAAAGATGTAGATAGAGAACATGAGGGTTCAGAACTCTTTGAGTTAAGTAGGAAAGATTTCAGCAATTAACTGACTTAAGGAATCTACCAAACAATAGAGACCCTGATAATTCTAAGATCCCCACCTTGATTGGCCAAAACTGTAACCAACTGAGCGAACAGTTTGGATAAGTCCTGCATATTCCTCACCTAATTTTGATCGCAAGCGACGAACGTGAACGTCAACTGTTCGAGCTCCACCAAAATAGTCATATCCCCAAACACGTGACAGAAGGGTTTCGCGGCTAAAAACTTTTCCAGGATGCGAAACAAGAAACTTCAACAATTCGTACTCCATATAGGTAAGGTCAAGTGGTCGGCCTTGGATTACAGCTTGATACGTTTCCACGTTCAAGACCAGATCACCATACGAAATAGTATTCCCTCGAGTGCCCTGACCACCTTTCCAAAAGAGGTGATTAAGCCGCGCATGAAGTTCCTGAGGATGGAATGGTGTCAGACAGAAGTCATCGTACAAGTCATCGCGAAGCTCTAATTGGTTCAGCTGACCTCCATTGATCAATATCAGAATATTGGAAATCGGATCAGAACGCTTCTTCAAAGCTCGAGCTAGCGAAAAGGCAGCATCTGGATCTTTATCAGCTACTAATATCGCACCACCCCATTCATCATGAATCTCGTACTCTTCCGCAGCCACGGCATTAGCTACTGCTTTCCAGGCATATCCAGCCATGTCCAGAGACTGAATTAATTCTGGAGGTGGAGGATCTGGAAAGAGAAGAATCGGGGCCATCAGGTCTTCAGCTTACGGTGAAAAAGATCGGAAAACCGACGTTCTGTCCCCCGATTTTCAATACAACTACCAAGTGATCAACAGGAATTACGTTTACCAAATCGGCAAATACCTTTCTATTTCATAGGGAGTGACATGCCGTTGGTATGTTTCCCATTCTTCGCGTTTATTTCGAAGGAACCATTCAAAAATATGCTCTCCAAGCACATTCCGGACTAATTCAGATTCTTCCATCAAGTCCAAAGCCTCTCGAAGGTCTTGGGGCAATCGCTGTAAGCCAACGGCCTTGGCTTCATCTCGATTTAACGACCACAAATTCTCGGCAGCTTCATCAGGTAGTTCATACCCATCCTCTATCCCCTTAAGACCTGCAGCGAGAATAACAGAGTACGCAAGATACGGGTTTGCGGCAGAGTCTAATGCCCGGTATTCAATTCTTGTAGAGGAAGCCTTGCCTGCCTTATGGATAGGAACCCGAACAAGGGCAGATCGATTATTACGGGCCCAGCTTACATAAACCGGAGATTCATACCCTGATACCATCCTCTTGTAACTGTTGATTAGTTGATTTGTTACTGCGGTAAATTCTGGAGCGTGATACAAAATTCCGGCCATAAATTTTCTTGCGACATCAGATAAGCCAAGAACATCCCCCGGATCATGAAAAACATTAACGTCTCCTTGAAAGAGCGACATATGCGTGTGCATGCCTGACCCTTGCCCTTCATCTATAGGTTTTGGCATAAAAGTCGCATGGATACCTGCGTCTAGTGCAATCTTTCGGACAACAAGGCGTAATGTCATTATGTTGTCTGCCATATCTAGCGTTTCGGTATAGCGAAGATCGATTTCATGCTGGCTTGCGTTGTCTTCATGAAATGAATATTCAACAGGTATTCCCATTGCTTCCAACATGTGTAATGTTCGGCGTCTAAGGCCACTACCTAAATCAAGCGTTGTTAAATCGAAATATCCTGCATTATCCAATGGCTTCCGTTCGTTTGCGTTATTGAAATAGAAAAACTCGATTTCTGGGGCAGTGAAGAATGTAAATCCTTTGTCATGTGCAGCTTTGAGATTTCGTCGAAGGACTTGACGCGGATCCCCCTGAAATGGTGACCCATCCAGATTCTTAATATCGCAGAAAATTCGACCCGTTGGTTCTGAAGGGTCTACCCAAGGTAGAAGCTCAAAACTATTTGCGTCAGGCACAGCTAAAACATCGCTTTCTTGCACTCTGCTGTAGCCATCAATTGCAGATCCGTCGAATTGGAGACCTTCTTCGAAAGCGCCTTCAAGTTCCGCAGGCGATATAGCTACAGACTTGAGCTTTCCTAAGACATCCGTGAACCAAAGGCGGATAAGTCGTACCCCCCGTTCTTCAACTGTCCGAAGTACATATTCTTTCTGTGGTTCCATATTCTATTTCTAACGACTAAATTCAGAAATACTTTCTATTTGGGTACCGATTTAACACTCTGTTAACATATCTCAGCGAAGCTGCAACTAGAGTTCAGAATGCAGTAATGAAGTTGATGAGAGAAAGACTCGGAGAAAATCTGTTTCTTACTCTCCTAAAGATAATGGAGAATATTGTGACATATCGGGCAGAGTATTTGTGGATTGATG
>CEVZ01245804.1_pt1 | contig 18866 bp, 28 predicted proteins | sample 361371 | NCBI WGS metagenome assembly CEVZ01 (sample SAMEA2620217, study PRJEB7988) | marine metagenome | isolation source: saline water (ENVO:00002010), including
AAAATATGATTAAGAATGCAATTTTGATGAGTATGCTATTTCTAATGCTTGGATTTAGCGGTTGTCTTGGTGATGATACTACCGAGCCAATTATGAATGAACAACCTATTATGACTCTGACTGAAAATTACACTCAAAGTTATCAATTTAACAATCTGGCTCCTATGGGTATGGGCTTTGACAATTCTACTGCTTGGAACAACACTAATATGTCTGTTCATGTCAACATTACTATGAACTCTGGATTTCATGAACCAGTTCTTTGGGACCAAGGTTTTGTTAATGTAAGTGTAGTTGATGAAAACAGCACTGTGTTGTGGACTAACCAATCTAATGGTGGCCAACATTATTTTAATTTGACTATTTCAGATAATTACACCCATACAGGTAATTTGACTTTCCGTGTGTTAGCCGAAGGTAGTGATAACGCTACTGATGAACAAGTAGCCGATTGGTTTGTTGTCCGATACGATGTGTATTGTGAATGGAGGGTTGCTTGATGAAAGAAATGCACCGACTAAAGGGACTTAGGGCTTATTTGGCTGGACCAATTGATAACGCTGACGATGATGGTGTCGGTTGGAGAATTGAAATGACCAAGTTTTTGGAGCCTTTCGGAGTCACTGTTTTCGATCCTTGTAAGAAGCCTCTTGCCTACGCTAAGTATAAGGAAGTTGAAGAAGAAAAGAAGAAAATGATGCACCTGAAGGAAACAGGGCGATATTTTGAATTGACTCAGCGTATGAAGGACATCGTTCATGTGGACCTCCGCATGGTAGATGTTTCTGACTTCCTGATTATCTATCTTGATATGGATGTTGGTATGTTTGGCACTATCCATGAATTGATTAACTCTTTGGCTCAGCGCAAACCTACTTTGGTAGTTATCAACGGTGGCCGTGCCCGTGCCCCTAACTGGTTGTTTGGAATTATGGATTATAACTTTATGTTTGATTCTTTTGAAGACCTTCAAATCTTCCTACAACAAATTGATGATGGCACAATCGGTGGCGATTTGAGTCGTTGGGTATTCTTCTCTAACGGTGAAGAAGAGTAAGATGCGAAGCGATAATTTTCGTCAAAGTGAACTCTGTGCTCAGTGTGGTGAGCAACCACACGAACATCAAGTGTATCATAACGATGCTATGCGTTCTTTCTGTGATGATTGTTATCAAAAATATTATTGGGTCTGTCCTGAATGTCAGCGAGGTTTTTGGAACGGTTTCAATACAGGAATCCTTAAATCACGTCACCACGGACCCCGGCATTTCATTGAGTTAGATGAATTAGACCATCGGGGCAGAAGAAAGCGTAGAGAATGTGAGGGTTGGAAATCAGATGGTAGAAAAGCCGCCGACAGAAGATATGGTTGGTATCTAACTGAATATCCCAAAAGGGCTGGACCCATTATCCGAGATCCTAATGATTTGAAGCGATACCCAAAGTATAAATAGTCGCAGTGATTATATTTAGTTATGAGTCACGTTTGGGGCCAGTCCGTTCCTTCTAACTATGGACGTTTACCTGCATCACGTCAACGACAGTTTCATCTTGAAGAAGTGGCTGAACAAGTAATTAAAGAAACCATTCAACAAGTTCAAGAAAAGGTTGCCAGAGAAGTAACCTCTGAACTACAAGGTAAATTAACCAAAGAAATTACTGAAGACGTAATTGCTGAAGCCCAAGAAAAAACTTTGCGTGAAATTGGTGAAGATACATCTTCTGAAGCCATTGAAGCACTCTACAAGAAAAACCTCAAAGAACTCGTTGGAGAAGTTACTGAAGAAGTGGCTGAACAAACCACTCGTGATGTAGCCGAAACCACGGCTCGTAACACCGTAGAAAAATTGCCAGAGGGTGCAGCAGAAAGGCTTGGAAAGCGAGCCTTAGCAGTAGGTATTCCGACCATTGGTGCCGTGGCTGCCTTTAACTCATTCCTTAACAGTGATGCTGTAGATTCGTGGGTAGCCTCATCTACAGGTATGGATTGTGATGAAAAAGCAGTAGACGCTGGATATGAACCCGGCACTCAAGAATATACTGATAACGTGTCAGCGTGTCAAGAAAAAGCCGCAGAAAATATTGCCTTCCTTGGAAAAGCCGTTACTTATGGTGGACTTGGATTGGCTACTTTAATTGTTGTTTCCGTTCTTGGTAAAATTGGTATCTTCTCACGCTCAGGTTCTAATGAAGGGTCTGACGATGAGGAGTGATTTCAAATGGCATGGGCATCTCAACAAGGTAGTGTTCTACCTACCAGTTTAGACACCGGCAATTGGTTCGTAGACCAATCTGGTTCATGGTCTTGTAAAACTGATTTCAAATCCAGAGTAAAAGTTGTCGCCCCTGATGGAAAAGAACTTAAATATACTAATCAAACCAAAGATGGAGACAAAACTCTTACTTTTGATAAAGTAGTTCAAGGTTCTACTATTGAATGGGAAATTGAAACTTTAGCAGACAAAAAGAAAGGTGCTTCCGATCGGGCTACTGTAGAATTAACTTATTTGGATACTCAATATCTTGCTTTGTTGGTTAACAAAGTTTTAGGAGAATTAAGCGAATCAGACAAACAAAAAGTTGTGGCTGGTGACACTACACCTTTGGAACCGTTGATGGAACGTTACTTAGATATTGAATTAGCCATTGTTTCTATTTATTCAGATACCGTAACTACCGATTCTAATGGCAAAGCCAGTGGTAAAATCCCTATTGAGGCTCGTTGGCCTGATGCGGCTTATACACTTACAGCACATTATGGATATTCTGATTTAGGTGAAGGCACTACTGATGCTAAAGCCAGTAAGTTTATTTGGGAAGATGTAGCACCCTTTGTTATAGAAATAGGTTTGGTAATTATTGCCAGTGTTTTAACTGCTGGTGTAGCCAGTGGTTGGGCAGCAGGATTGCTTGTAGCGGCACGAGCCGCAAAAGCAGGCGCAGTCATCGCTGCCGTAGTTGATGCCGCCATTCTAACCAAACAATATTTCATTGAAGGATTCGGAGTTATTGACCAAAATAAATATGGTTGCAGTTTCCCAATCGTCGGTTTCAATCATACTTATGGTTTCAACGTTTCTTTTGAAGAAGCCATACAAGAAAGCGGTAGTTTACTCACCAATCTTACCGACAATCCAGAATTACAAAATGAATATATGAATCAACTTTATGATAACTTTATTGGTTATTCCGTAGCCGGTGCAGCCACCGTTGGTATTTTATTGTGGATACTATTTTCTTAAGGAGTGAAAAAGATGGAAGATATTTTTGGAACTAAAACTACCAAGCAAGGTAGTAAAGCCAGTTCTGAGACAGATTCCAGTGTTCTTTGTGACTCCAAACACGAAGTTTGGGTTTACACCACTGATTTTCTTAATGATGGGTCCATAACCCCGGGCGAAGATAACATTATTGTTTCTTTCGTCGGCACCGACAGTTCTGGCACAGGTTGTGTAGGAGATATCTTATCAGGCGGAATAAAAATATTTACCGATCCTGTGGATTGGTATTCCACCGTTACCACTGGTTTTGGAGAAGCCTTGGCTGACGAAGGTTCTATCATTGGTCGTGGTAGTATGGTTGGAGATGCTGCTGTTGAGTCAGGTGCTGCTCAAGCCTATGTAGATGTTATAGATTGGGCTTTTGGTGGTTCAGATGATGATGCTTCTACTTGTTATATTACTACGGCTGTTATGAATGCCCAAGGAAATGATAATTCTCCTGAACTCAACTCTATGCGAAAACTCCGTGACCGCTATGGAAACTGGTTTGCTGCTGACGAAGTTAGAGAATATTATCAAATCGCACCCAAAATTGTTGCTAACATCAATCGCCGTTTCAATAGTTCTCAAATCTATAAGCAATTGCACAGTGAATATATTAAACCCGCACATCAACAAGTTACGCAAGGCAATTACGGCACGGCACACAAAATCTACAAAAACATGGTTAATTACACTCGGCGTTTCGCTGCTGATTCTGGTGAAGGTTGCTTTGATGATTTTGGAGGCACAGTTTTACATAATGCTAACGGACGAGGACACAAAATTAGTATTAAAATTACTTGTAATGGTGAAACTATGTATGACACCGAAATGTCTGGTTCTGATAAACGAGAAACTTCGGGAGGCAATTTGTTATATCTTGGCACCAATAAATCTTTCAAGATTACCAAACCCGGAACTTGGAAAGTTACTGTAGAATCTTTATCTTCTCATGCGGAATGTGCTACACCTACTTTAGATGAATCTTGGACTATCAATGTTCCCAAACCCTCAGATTGGGACGATTCAGCCCCAGTAATCCAGACTCAAACTGAAAACGTCAAAGCCATTACTAACGAAGTGAACGCTCAACTAAAAGAGTTGGGAATAAAAGAAGGCACCGATCCTCTGACGATTTTTGCAGGTATTGTGTTAGGCGGAGGCATTCTTACCTACACACTCCTTTCATATCTTGGTTCTGGTAGCGACGAAGAAGAAGATTCCGAGTAGGAAGTTATAAGTAAGTCATTCAATCATTACTTGTTATGGCCAGCCAGACTTGCCCTCATTGTGGTTGGGGAATGAAACTCCTTCGTGAATATGTGGATGAAAAAGGCTACCACGGTGAACTTAAGTGTAGCACTTGCGAAGCACCTGTTAAAATTACTACTAATCTTTGGTGGTCTTACGAAAACAAACGCTTGCCAGCCCACTTAATTACTGAAGCCGAACAGATTCTACAATCTCGTGGAATGTTGGCCACACCCCCATGAGGGATTAGATGACTGAAAAATTAGTATTATTAGACGGAGGTTTCTTCGTTTCCAGAATGGCTAAACACTGGGCACCCAAAGGTAGGTTTTCCCGTTGGATGAAAAAGGTAGAACGAAAAAGTATGAATTATGGTCATTTCTTGAATAAAGTTAGACGCACTGTTTTCCAAGACCTCAACTACATTCAAATGAGAATTAACCAAGCCGGTTATGGTGGTTGTGATGTTCAAGTCTGCTGGGACGGCAGTAATGGCCGTAACCACCGTGGTAAATTATATCCCAATTACAAAGCCAACCGTGTGCCTAAAGCCCATATTGAAACCTATAATGCCGAGGACTATACTAACCGAGATATCCGAGAAGATTATAACGCTCTTAATTTAGATGCCATGAAACTCCGTAAAAACTTTATTGGACATTACAATCCGGCTTTAGAAGCCGACGATCTAATTGCTGACTTTGTAGCCGACCATTTAGACCACGATATAATTATATTTACCCAAGATTCTGATTTGCATCAGTTATTGGCTATTCACCCCACACTTAAGTTCCATAACTTTACTGAATCCGTAGAACCCGTAGTTAATTTTAATTTTGATTTGTATCCTGATTGGAAAGCGATGGCAGGAGACTCCTCAGATAACATCCCCGGCATTCCTAACCTTGGACCCAAAAAGGCTACTGATTTAATTATCAACTACGGACGTTTAGAAAACATACCTATGGAAGTTTTCAACAATTATCGGCTGGCTGAAGGATTTAAGAACCATGCTTCTGAGGTCTTGAAGACATATCGTGACGACAATGATAAATCCGAAGGCTGGGCTAAACGTAAGTATGGTGTAGTGTGGTCACAGATTGAAGAACAAATCCCATTCACCATCAATGAAACTCAATACCAAAAACTGATTGCTGCCGAAGCAGTAGAAGACATTTGGTTTATTCAAGAATCCTATTTTGATACCATTAAACACTATCGTGAAATCATTACTTTACCCTCTCAACTTTACGTTAGAAAAAGCAAAGATTGATATAGGTAATCCACGAAACCAGTGGCATGGCCAATGAGATTCGTATTGAATTAGATACACTGATTAAACTTTGGGATGTTTCTTCCCCTACTGGCGAGGTAGGTTATCGTTCTATCCATCATTTAATTCAAACACTTTTAGTTCAAGGCGGAGTGTGGAGAGATCCACCTATTGTTGTTCTAACTGTTTCTGATGTTGAAGCAGACTTTGATGACATTTTGGCTGCTCGCTGTGACTTGCTTGCCCAAGGTAAAATTGATGAGGCTCGTCCCGACGAACCCGAAATTGTTGAAGAGGAGTAAGCATGGTGCACCGCAATTGGGACGATGAACCAGAACCAGAAATTACAATTGGACTTTTAATTTTCGCTTTCTTAGTTATTTTGATTTCTGTGGTGGTTTGATGTATAATAAACAAATGACTGCATGGTTAGTGGAACAGGGTGTTACTGAATACACTATTACTGAAGGCACATCTTCATTTAACTCTTTAATGTGGTTGCTAAAACTAATTAAAGACCACGCCCCAGACGCTCAAAAGATTTTAGAAATTGGTCTCAATTTAGGTCATTCATCTGATGCCATATTAGAGCATACTAATGCCAAAGTAGTATCTTTTGATTTGAAACAATTTGGTTACTCCGAATTAGTAAAAAATTATTTTAGTCAGCATTATCCTGACCGACACACCATTATTTGGGGCGATAGCACTGTAAGTATACCCAATTATAATACTGCCAGTTTGTCCGATCCTGAGTTTAAGTTTTTTGATGTTATATTTATTGACGGTTGTCACGATTATGAAGTTGTAAAAGCCGACTTAGAAAACTGCAGAGAGTTAAGTGATAATGGCACTTTAGTTATCTTAGATGATATCGTCAGAACTAATCCCGAACCATGGAATGAAGGACCCACCCGTGCATGGGAAGAAATGGTTGCCGAAGGAAAAATTGAAGAAATAGAAAATACCTATCAAACTTTTACTGGAAGTCGTGGCTTAGTAGCCGGTCGTTATGTATGGTGATAAATATGTTTTGGGAAATAGTTGTATTGATTGTAATATTTGGCTTGGCTTTTGGACCACATGAAGAATGGGAGTGGGATTAGTGCCACCCAAATGTCCCGTTTGCTCAGGCTACAAAATCCGCTATCTCCGAGATAGTGGAGAAGTATGGGAATGTGGTTGTGGCTATGCTATCTCTAAATCTTTGAAACTTAATAAGGGTAGTAACCAAAAGTGAGTTTACATGGGTCGTATTGAGCGATGGCTTGCGACCTTGCGTGAAGAACAAAGGAAATCTAATTGTAGGGTTCCGATGGCTGCTTTGGTTATTCGTGGAAATAAAGTAGTGGCTAAGTCCAGCAATCTAAAAGGTTATCGTGGTTCATCACTCCATGCTGAAACTGCTGCCCTTAGAAAACTACGATACCAAAAGCGTGGTGCTCAAGGTGCTACTGTTTTCATCGGACGTTTTCGTCATGATGGTTCTCTGGGTAATGCTAAGCCCTGTGCTAACTGCATTGAAGTTCTCCGACTTCAAGGCATTAAATATGTAATGTGGACTACCATCAAACAGGAAGTAGAGATGACATCCATAGAGCAATTAGAAAATGATTATGTGCCTCGTGCCATAGAGTTTGACCTCGGATTGTGAACTGTTAAATAGGTGGTTTCACTACTGATTACTATGACTTGGGATCTTGGTGTCACGGGAGAACAACCCACTAAAACCATTTCTATTTCTGTGGACTCTAAAGAAAAACCACGCACTAAGCAACTCTGTGAGATGCTGCTCAATGCTGAAATTGAGAACCTCAATGAAGGAGATATCAAACTTTGGGATTATGATAATCCTGAAGATTGTGCGCTGTTTGAACGCAAAACTTGGGCTGATGCTTATAGTTCATGGCAATCCCGTAGAATGCAAGAACAAGTGTCCCGTTTAGTTACGGCTGCGCCTCGCACCTACTTAATTATTGAAGGCACACCCCGGGATATTTTTACTGCTAACAAGAACCAATTACAATCCCTGCAACAATTTCTGAACCGTATGAGTTCCGAAGTTTTGCCCGTAGTCTACACCGATTCTTTGGATGAAACCATCCGATTTATCCGAAGCCATGCTCTCCGTATGAGTCAAGACGAAGTGCATCAACTCGTCCGACCCGTTACCGTCGTCACTTCTACTTCTAATAAACATCATGCTTTGTTAGAACAGATTCCTCGTGTCGGTAAAACCTTAGCCAAAAAAATCTATGAACGCTACGGCTCAGTAGTAGATTTCATGGTCTATTTCCCTACTACTTCTGAAGATGTGGGAGTTAAACCTAAGTCAGTAACCTATAATAAAATCTGTGAGTTCTTGGCTGAAACTTGGAACCCTGAAGTCGATCGTGAAATCATTTGGCAAGCCGAAGGAACTGCCCCCGGCGAAATTGAGGTAGATGTTGAGGGTCTTGAAGACACCCCTTCTGGGCAGCAAACAAAATTGTTTTGATAAGTATGTGTAAAGTGTGTGACCGTGAAGTAGCCAACCAACAGAAGTTCCGCTTTTGGGATTCTGAGTATTGTAGTCTCTACTGTCAGCGTTTTGATGAGTTAGGTTTATCTAAAATCCCACTTTCTCCTTCCAAACACCATAGCGGTATTTTCAAATGGCCTGCCATCAAAGAATCCTGTGAAAACTGTGGTGCTGAGTTTGATTTACATTGGGCTGTAGAATTGGCTAACCGTGCCTTTTGTAGTCAAAAATGTAATAACCAAAATCCATCCCGAAGGCGAGCCAAAAAACATTATTTTCCACTTAAGATTCTAAAACACGCACGAGAACCTATGATTGCTCAAGATATTGCTAAACGCACCGATCCGATTCTCAATTATCGTATGACTCCTATTGCTGTTTCCCAAATCATGCCCTCTTACATTAAACATGGATTAGTAAAGAAACAAATGACTAATTTACGAGGTTTCCCTGTGGCTACTTACGAAATAACTACCAAAGGTAAATCCTTGCCCATTAAATCTTATTTGATGTAAATAACTTTATAACAGTCGTGGCTATCAGATGTTATTGCCCCGTTAGGGTAGTCTGGATATCCTTTTTCCCTGCGGAGGAAAAGACCTGAGTTCAAATCTCAGACGGGGCGTTTTATCATAACCTTTATATTGGTAGTGTCAATAATCATACTTTATGCCCCATCAATTCATTTTGAACGACGTAGTTACAGCCCTCAAAGGTATGTCAACTGATACTGAAATCCAAACCGCTTTCTTTGACCCACCCTACAACATTGGTTTCCGTTATTCTGATAAAGTTAACGACAACCTTCCTGAACACCAATATCATCAATTAATTTCCGACACATTTGCTGCCCTCAAACCCCGGCTCAAAGCCAATGGTTCTGCTTTCTTAGTTCACTATCCTGAAGCCTGTGCTCGTTTACTTCCTTTGATTGAAGCCCAAGGTTTCCGACTCCAACAATGGATTTCATGGGTGTATCCATCTAATATCGGACACACTAAGAAAAGATTTACTACTGCTCACCGAGCCTTACTGTGGTTTGTTCACGAAGATTGTAAACAACCACTTTTCTACCCTGAAAGAGACACCCAACCTTACAAGAATCCTGATGACCCAAGAGTTAAGAGCCAAATTGCTAAGGGTAAGACTGGGACTCATGCCTACGATTGGTGGAATATAAATATGGTAAAAGCCGGATCTCGGGAACACAATGGTTGGTATAATCAAATCCCATATGCCCTCATTAAAAGAATGGTTTTGACTACTTCTGAAGTCGGTGATTATGTCTTTGATGGTTTTGCTGGCAGTTGTAGTATGTGGCCTGTGGCTAATGATTTTGGAAGAAATGCCATTCTTGTAGACTTAGACCCTGAATCTAAGAAAAAGTTTGAAGAGTTTGAAGCAACAATGGTGGTAGCATGAGTGAATTACTAATTGGTATCGTTGGAATGGTTTTGCTTTATTGGCTTGGGACTATTTTGTATCCTGAAGAAAACACACATACACCAATTCAACAAGAGTTAATAAAAATGGGAGATGAAAAGAATGAGCCTTAGACGCATTATTGGAAAAATTACCAGCCCTTTCTTTGTCCCTTTGAGAAAGTTAGTTGTTTGGGGTGATAGAAACTTTGGAACTTGTGATATGAAACTCGCTTTAGAGCCACGGTATGATACTTCTTTAGACGGTTTTGCCGACATAGATGAAGATACCACCACACAAGCCTCTGAATTAATGAAGAAGGTTTCTAAAGATAAAGCCAACCTTCATGGCTTGGGATCTGAAGAAGATTTTAGAGAGTATTTAGGGGCATCTATTACTCATGAAGAAGAATAATTACGGGTCCGTGGGTTAGTTTGGCCTATACTTGGCGGCTGGGGGCCGTCAGACCCCAGTTCAAATCTGGGCGGACCCACCATTATAAATAGTTGTTATTAGGTAGTAATATTATGAGCACCATTCATCTGGGACGAAGCATACCTTCCAATATCATGGTTAAATGGATGAATAGTGGAAAAACCAATGCTCATGCCACCCGACAAGAAGAAATCAATGAACTGGTAAAAAATGTTCTGTGGCTTAAAGTAGATTTAAAGGACGGTAGGGTAATGCGGGAAACCAGAAAAGGATTAGAGGAGGTTGTAAAAAGTGCACTTTATGAACTTAATTATTGTGGAGAGTATGATCATGCTGAGCCATCAGGTTTAATTAGTTCCATTCCTCTGGACCAACCATATTTTTATTATGGGATAGACCCCAGCGAGTGTGCTGACGTTTATATTCTTTATCCTAATGAACCGCAACCATATGACTCTACTGAAACTCACAAATCAGGAGAAAAATGGAGTTTATCTTTTCGTCCTTATGATACCAGCCCATGGAGTTTAGGTATTTACCCTGATTGGATAATTCCCGATTCTCGTTTTGATTCCATCAATAAGTATATAATTAACCCATAAGCATAAATAGGTGCTTACATTCATTTTTACCCATGAGTCTCACTGCTACTCTTCGTGTGCCCTTGGCTAAGAACATTTTGCGTGGCTTGGAAGCCATTAACGAAGAAGGCATTTTGTGTTTTGATGAGGCTGGATTATCTATCATGTTGGTAGATGGAAATAGATTCAAAATGTTGCGTGTTATCGCACCTGCAGAATCATTCCAAACTTATGACTGGCAGTTCAGTGAACCTCAAGAAGTTGGTGTTATTTTTGCTCGTATGGGGGCCATCATTAAAACCCTCACTGCTAAAGATGAACTTACTTTGGCTTTAGACAAACCTAATGAGAACTTGCGTTTCCGATTGCTGGCTAACGGTATCAGTCAAACTGTTAAACTGTTGCGTTTAGATTTGATGAATCGCATTAACGCATGGCCACAGAGAGATTGGGAATATCAGACTACAATCCCCGGCAAAAACGTTAAGGATTTCTTGCGGACTGTAGAAAAGACTGTTTCTTTTACCCTGTCTGCTGAAAAAGAATCAGATGATTCCAACATTGTTTTCCAATCCAATTCTCAAGACGAACCAGTTATTTGGAAACACCCAGTAGAACTATCTGGTCAAGTTGGACCCACACTCTTTACTACCACTGAAGTAGCCAGCAGTCTTACTGCAGTTGGTAAAAATGATATTGATATTCGTGGTGCTGCTCAAGCACCCGTGGAGTTTGATTGGAATATAGAAGGATGTCAATTTACTGCTCTAATTGCTAACAGGAGTTGAAAATAAATGAAAAATGGTAAAATTATCCGTAAGAAAAGAAGCAAGCCCACCAGTTATGAGGCTGCTAAGTCCTTGGTGACCGTTACTGAAGAAGTAACTGCCCAAGTTTTGATTGATAGATTGATTGATTTGGGTCGTCGTGAAATCCCAACCAAGCGTAGTTTAAGTGCTATGATGAAGAAGGATCGGGACTTTGAAACTGTGCCTACAACTTCCTCTCGTGGACCTACTACTTTCCGCAGAATTGCCTGAAGGTCTTGAACCCGATTTGGTAATAACACCAAACAACCAAAATAAGTTATAACAAACTATGAGTATGGTGAGTAGGGTTTTGAAGTCACCAAAGAAAAGCATATATAGTTGATGGGAATAAGAGGGAGTTACATGACAACCAAGTTCCATTTAACAGATACTTTTGTAGACAAATACAAGCGAAAGAAAGCCCCATTTGGTTTCAATGGTTTAGGCGAATTAGTTTATAATCGCACATATTCTCGTCTCAAAGATAATGGTAAGAACGAACAATGGTGGGAAACTGTTCAGCGTGTAGTAGAAGGCACATTCAATATGCAAAAGCGACACATTGAACATAATGGCTTGGGTTGGAATGCTTGGAAAGCCCAACACTCTGCCCAAGAAATGTATGACCGTATTTTCAATATGAAGTTCCTACCTCCCGGTCGTGGACTATGGGCTATGGGAACACCCATTACCGAAGAAAAAGGACTCCATGCAGCCCTTAACAACTGTGCTTTCGTTTCTACCAACAATCTCAAAGATGACTTGGCTAAACCTTTTACTTTCCTGATGGACGCTTCTATGCTGGGCGTAGGCGTAGGCTTTGATACCAAGGGTGCTGGTCAAATCGTCATTAAAGGCCCCGCAGAGAACCGACACACCGAAGAGTTTGTCATTCCTGACACACGAGAAGGCTGGGTAGAGTCACTGCGAATGCTTATTGAATCTTATTTCCTTGGCACTGCCCCAGTTACTTTTGATTATTCTGCTATTCGTCCTGCTGGTGTGCCTATTCGTGGTTTCGGTGGAGAATCCTCTGGTCCACGTCCTTTGGTAGAAATGCACGAGCGTATTGGTAGCATTTTGGATAAAGAAATTGGTAGCCCTATCTCTTTGACTGCTATTGTAGATATTATGAATCTTATTGGTAAGTGTGTCGTCGCAGGTAATGTTCGCAGAACTGCCGAGATCGTTTTCGGCCCACACGATTCTGAAGAATACATTGACTTGAAAAATTATGAAGTTAATCCCCACCGTGCTGAATACGGTTGGACTTCCAACAATTCTATCTACGCTGAATTAGGCATGGATTACACCGAGTCTGCTCAACGAATCAAACTTAATGGTGAACCCGGATTTGCATGGTTAGGCAATATGCAGAAATACGGTCGTATGGCTGATGAACCTAACTGGAAAGACCACCGTGCTTGCGGTGGCAATCCTTGTTTGGAACAAACTCTGGAATCCTATGAACTATGTTGCCTTGTAGAAACTTTCCCTACTAATCACGATTCTATTGAAGATTATCTCAAGACCTTGAAATACGCTTATTTGTATGCCAAGACTGTCACTTTGGGTAAGACCCATTGGCCTGAGACCAACCGAGTTATGTTGAGAAATCGCAGAATTGGTTGTTCTATGTCAGGAATTGCTCAATTCCTCGCTGCTCGTGGTATGAGTGCTCTGATTGATTGGATGGACGCTGGATACCAGCACATTCAAACCTTAGATGACGAATACTCCAACTGGTTCGCTATCCCTAAGTCTATCAAGACTACTTCCATTAAGCCTTCTGGAACCGTTAGCCTTTTGGCTGGTGCCACCCCCGGCATTCACTTCCCTGAATCTCGCTACTACATTCGCCGTATGCGTTTAGGAAGATTGTCTAACTTAGTAGCCCCTCTGGAAAAGGCTGGTTATAAAATTGAACCTGCTTTCGGTGCTGAAAAAGATACCGTAGTCGTAGAAGTGCCTGTTGACGTAGGTGAAGGTGTCCGCACAGTCGGTGAAGTTTCTATGTGGGAACAATTGGCTTTGGCTGCTGTGGCTCAACGCTACTGGGCTGATAACCAAGTGTCTTGCACTGTGACTTTCGATCCTGAAACCGAAGGCAACCAATTAGGTCATGCTCTTGATGTGTTCCAATACCAACTCAAGGGTGTTTCCTTCTTGCCTCGTTTAGACCATGGTGCTTACCCACAAATGCCTTACGAATCCGTTGATGCTGAAACCTATGAAAACATGAAAGCCGAACTGAGCAAACTAACTTTCGGTCGTATTCGTGGTGAAGAAATTGTGGTAGAAAGATTCTGTGATAATGACGTTTGTGAAATTGATTTCGTAGCCAAACCCTTGGAAGAAAACGAGGACGAAGCCGAAGTTGAACCTACTGTTTAATTACACTTGTTATCATTAACAAGAAGGTATAAATAGTAGTTTGCCACCATAAACTATATGGGTCGCAGTAAATCTCAATTAATCACCAACATGGCTTTCAAGATGATGACGGAAAATCCTGCCACGGCACAAGATGTCTACGCAGCCCTGCGTGAACAAGGTTGTTATTACCTCCCGACAGTTCGTGAAATCACGTTTGCACTTCGCACCGATAAGCGGTTTTTTGAACTCGGAAAGGTGAAAGTAGGCAGTTTAGTCCGTAGTCGTTCACATGATGTATGTTTATGGGGACGAATTGATATTAACTATAATTAACTATAAGTTCCTATCATTTGGACTAACAACAAAATATAAATAGTGGCTTACTATTATATTATCTAATGGACCACGCAGCCTTTGAATTGTCATTAGTCAGTGCCGAGGTAAGATCGGAAGTGGTGCAGGATAGTTGCACTTACGCACAACATCGTTTATCACACCTAAATAATTGCGCTCAGATTCTTATGAGAAAAATGAAGCGACTATTGGAGGCTTAGGTGTGTCCAATGATAAAGAATTAGTAGAGAACTTCGTGATGGAGTTCGCAGACATGATGTCTGGATTTTTAGAAGACTACGAGTCTTACAGTGATTCCTTGGCTCGCATGGAAACCAATGTTGAAGCCCTACATAAAGATATTTCATCCATTACTAAAATTGTAAGAGATGGAAATGGACAACCACCACTGATGACCCGTATGGCTATTCTTGAAGAAAAGGCATCGGCAGACGAGGACACCAAACGCAGATATTGGGAACTACTTCTCACGGCTGCACCCGGTCTTCTCGCCTTCATCTTGGTGATGTGAACATATGATAAATATAGATTTTCATTGGTTAATTCTGGCCTTTATTTTGGTCGGATTATTTTTAGATTGGATTCGGAAAGGTCTTGAAGACAAATTATAAATAGTAGTATCGCCATATATTTTGTATGCCGTATGCAGACCCCGAGAAAAAGCGAGAGTATATGGCTCGCTACAATTCGGAGTATTACGAGAAGAAGCGAGATGACATTATTCCTCGTGTAAATAAAAATAAAAATAAATTACGAAGCGAAAAGAAAGAGTGGTGTTTACACTCTACCACAGGCCAATGTTATTATTGTGCTCAACAAAATCCTGAATATCTTTTAGTGCGTTCCCTTAACCGAGTTTTGTTACCCACCCCGGTTTGTGACCAATCATGGGAAACTCTCAAGACTCACCCTGAATATTTAGAAATAATTTGCACAGTTTGTGACCGTGATCGGAGACGTAAACCTCCAAAAGTATAAGTAGTCGTTTAACATATTTACCTTCATGGATACAATGATGAGTGTCTGTTGTTTGGCTGCTGCTGTCGGTGGCCTTCATATGGTTATGACTGAAAGCCAACCTGTCTTGGGCATTGATGCTCTTGACTTCCCAATTGTTCAGAAGGCCGTTGGTGTCGTTCTGTTCGTTTGTGGAGCAGGTTGCCTTTTCCGTGGAAACTAAGTGAACAACAGTAATAATTAGTTTTTTGCGTAAAGCCAAGTGTCGTTAGACTTCACGATAAGTATAAATAGTCGCTTGGTAAATATATCTTTATGACCTTTGATTGTGTATTATTTGATTGCTCTGGAAGCATGGCTGCTTCTGGTGTCTTTTCAGGTGAAGAAATTGGAACTGCCCGAATGCAAATCGCCTTAGATATGTTGTATTCTATGCACAGGGCTGGACAAATTGATGGTCGCACCCTAATCGTTCCTTTTGATTCTACTGTTCGTGGTGGTATTACTATGGATCTGCTTCTGAAAATGAGCCGTGATGAAGTAATGAAACTCTTTGAGCCTGCTGGTGGAACAAATATTCCTGATGCTTTCAAATATTGTGGTTCTTCTAACACCCTTCTAATTACTGATTTCCCAGATGCGGGAGATGTCATAGGTAAGTGTTGCCCTGTTATCTATCTTGAATAAAGTATAAATAGGAAGACGCTACCATATTAGATATGGTCAACATTGTCCGCCAACCTCAAACTTTCTATCGTCGCACAGCCAGTAAAAACGTAGTTCAATGGACTATCTGGCTTACCGAAGACCAAGGTATTTACACTATCAAGACCTCACACGGTCAAAAAGGTGGTAAAATTATTGAAGATGCTGGAGTTATCATTGTTGATGGAAAGGCTGGACGCACACCTATGGAACAAGCCATCTTAGAGTTTGATTCTAAAGTCAACAAGCACCGAGACCAAGGCTATACTTTCAATACTGACGGTATCAATGTCAATTTGGCTCCTGTTCCTATGTTGGCACAACCCTATGACAAACATGGACATAAAATTAACTTCCCTGCTCTTGCCCAACCTAAACTTGACGGTGTTCGTTGCACTGCCAAGATAGAATCCGATGGTAGCGTTAGTCTACTTTCTCGTAAAGGCAAAGAGTTCCAACTACTGGATCAGATTCGTAAAGCCGTTATTGCTACTGGAATCCCTGAAACCTTTATCTTAGATGGTGAACTTTATTCCGACCAATTAGATTTCCAAAGAGTAGTCGGTTTAGTTCGTAAGAAAACTTACAAGAATCAAGCCGACATTGATGATATGGCTAAAGTTAAATTAAATGTATTTGACGCTATGGATATGAAAAATCCAGATATGCCTTTTATTCAACGATGGAAGAAGGCAAAATCCTATGTAGATAAGGATTCTACTGGCACTCTTACTATGGTTCCTTGTTATCGTGTAGATAATGATAGTCAAATCAATGCTTTGCTATCTAAGTTCCTTGCTGCTGGCGATGAGGGAGTTATGATTCGTAATATCAAATCACCCTACGAACAAGGCAAGCGTTCTTACAATCTTCAAAAGCACAAGGTTTTCCACGATGCCGAATATAAAATTGTTGATGCTTTAGAAGGACAAGGCAACGATATCGGAACTGTTATCTGGATTTGTGAAACTTCTAAAGGTCAAAGATTCAAGTGTCGTCCTAAAGGCACTCAAGCCGAAAGGCGAGATTGGTATCGCAACCGACAAAAGTATTTCGGTAAACTACTGACTGTCAAATATCAAGAATTAACTAATGATGGCATACCCCGGTTTCCTGTTGGTATCGCTATTCGGGACTATGAATGACCCGAAACTTCATATAGTTAAGGAAATAAAGTGTTATTATGGTCTCAAATGATGACATTATTGCCGCCATGCTACAAGAAAAGGCCAAAATTAAGGCTTCTTCCGTAGAACCGCAACTAAAACCCAATATTTCTGATGCCGATATCATCAAAAACCATCTGGCACAAACCAAACCGGGACGAGGTGGTCAAAAAATTGGTGCAGATTCCAAGATGGGTGGACCTAAACCTAAGTTCCTCAAAGAAGCATTTACTGTGAGCGATCCGTGGAATATTCCCGGTCTAAAACAGGCCATGCAGAACGAAACCAAGCGATAGAAACATATAAGTAGGTAAAAACACTACGATTAGGTATGACTATCTGGGACGAGTTCTTTAGAAACAGCAGTTATAACCGACACTTTATCAACCGAAACAGCCATTATAATAACTGGTATTTGGATTTACTTCGGGAAATGAATGACATGATGAGCGAGGCTCTTGATGAGGCAGTTCCTGTTGAAAAACCCAAGACTAAGTTAGTATCTACTAAGATGGTAAAACGCAACGGCAAGACCTACCGTATTACCGTTGAAGAAATGGTTGACGAAGAATCCACTGATGATGTAAGCGTTAATGTGTCTGAAGATGACGAGCAGTTTGATTCCGACTTTACAGAAGATAACGCTTAAGGTGAATCGTGTGCCATTCAAAGACCCTGAAAAGCGAAAAGCCTATCAGAAGAAGTATCAAAGTAAATACTATCAGCGTAATAGGGAAGAAGTTATTGCTCGTAGTGTAACTAATAAAAAGAAACTTCGTAAGGCCAAACGAGCATGGCTATTGGAACAATTGGGCGGTAAATGTATTAGTTGTGGCTACGAAGGAGCCAATTTACATTGTCATCATACTGATAAATCATACAAACGACCTTGGGGCGATGTCCGAGGAGGCACTCAAGGAGGCAGTGGTATCAGATTTCAAAGAGGAATTACTGACTATCCTTGGGAAGATCTCAAGAAGAAAATCCATACTTTAGAATTGTTATGCGGAAATTGTCACATGGAACACCATGCTGAAGAACGTGAAAACGAGTGACTCACGGGCGCATAAACTATATATAGGAGAAAACTGTTATCTAATGTTAGAGGGAACAGTGGGTTCCCTATGAATGCAATATATAATAGGAAAAAGATACTTATGAAACAAAACAGATTCAAAAATACAATGCTCGCAATTTTAACTGCCCTGATGCTCGCTATGAGCGCAGGTGTCGTAACTGGTGAAGGTTCCGACCCACTTGACCCCTCTGATGGTGGGGCTGACTGGGACGGCGATGGTTTGACTAACAAAGAAGAACAAGATGCCGGAACCAATATGAACAACCCAGATTCTGATGGTGATGGATTACCTGATGGTTGGGAAGTCCGTAATGGACTCAACCCCACTAATGGTGGAGATGCTAACGCTGATCCCGATGGTGATGGTTTAACCAACGCTCAAGAATATGCCAGAGGCACAAATCCCAACTCTGCCGACACAGACGGAGATGGCAAGCCTGATGGCAGTGACCCATACCCTAACGACCCTAACGATGGTGAATACTCTGATTCAGATGGCGATGGCATCCCTGATGCTTACGACCCAGATTATCAAGAGTCCCAAGCCGGAAGCGGAAATGGTGGAACTGAAGGTGGCGGTGAGTCAGAAGACCAAGGCGAAGGCCAAGGACAAGGCCAAGGCCAAGGTCAAGGCCAAGGCCAAGGACAAGGGCAAGGCCAAGGACAAGGCCAAGG
>CEVZ01176900.1_pt1 | contig 18827 bp, 16 predicted proteins | sample 361371 | NCBI WGS metagenome assembly CEVZ01 (sample SAMEA2620217, study PRJEB7988) | marine metagenome | isolation source: saline water (ENVO:00002010), including
TTGAATTTCAAACCTTTGAAATCTCCGCTATCACGCCAATCCTTCATAAGGCTGAAAAACTCAATTGAACCTCCACCATAAGGAGCTCCTTGACGAGATTTTTCATTCAAATGACCCTCATTGTTGTAATAACCCGGTGTGCACTCAGTGCTGCCAGGTCCTGCCCCGATAGGACCGCGCGCTTTTTCTATTATCGTTCGAACCCATTGTTCTTCAGCTTCTTTCTCGACATCGACAGTTAGATAGTCGTTATCGCACATGTGCTTGATTACATGTACAGCATTAGTTACAGCCTCTTCCAACAAGTGAGGAAAATTAACTGTAAAAGCACCTTGACTAGGACTAAGCATGAAATAGTTTGGATATCCACGCGTTTGTAAACCATGTAAAGTTGAAATTCCTTTATCGTCCCATTTTTCTGAAAGCGTTCTGCCATCTTCTCCGATCACCTGGCACCCTGCCCGTCTCTCATATCCAGTGCCGACCTCAAAGCCCGTTGCGAAAATTATGCAATCAACTTCATACTCTTGCCCTGCAACAACCAGGCCTTTAGCGGTAATTTCATCCACACCTAAACCACCTGTATCGACAAGGTCAACGTTTTCTCTATTAAATGTTGGCAAATATTCATCATCAAAACATGGCCTCTTGCAGAATAGTGCGTACCAAGGTTTTAGAGCTTCTGCGATTTGAGGGTCATCGACGTTCTCTTCAACTCGTTCTCTGATGGATTCCATTTTTTCGAAATTTGCAATCTCTAAAACTTCCAACAAATTCATCTCAGGATCCACTGCACCTCTTCTGTACATGTCGGCGATGTTTCCTATCAAGTCTGTCCAACAGTCATCAACAAGATCGACCTCTTGTGGTACCCCTGAAACAAGATTGTTGAAATTCTCCATTCTTTCTTTATGCCAACCAGGTTCCAGCGATTCTGCCCATTCAGTGTCGGTTGGGCGATTTCCTCTGAAATCAACTGAAGATGGGGTTCGCTGAAAAACGTAGAGATGTTTCGCAGCTTTTCCTAGATGGGAGACACACTGGATCGCAGTTGCTCCAGTGCCAATTACTGCAACACGTTTGTCTCCTAAATTAGTCAATGGATCTTTAGGTGAGCCTCCTGTGTAATCGTAATCCCAACGACTGGTATGAAACATATGTCCGGTGAAACTATCTATACCTGGAATTCCAGGAAGTTTTAACTTATGCAAAGGCCCTGAAGCCATGATGACGAATCTGGCTTTCATCTCGTCTTGTCGATCTGTTTGCACTATCCAGCGGTCTATTTCTGCATCCCATTTAAGTGTCTTTACTTCTGTCTGAAAGCAGGCGTTTTTGTCTAAACCAAATTTACGGGCTATTCCACAAGCATGTTCTTGTATCTCCGGCGCACTTGCATACTTTTCTGTCGGTATTTTGTCTACTTCCTCTAAAAGAGGCAGGTAGATATAGGATTCGACATCACATCTAGCTCCCGGATATTGGTTCCAGTACCAAGTGCCTCCGAAATCAGCTCCTTTTTCAATTAAAACAACATCGTCAATGCCTGCTTTTTTTAAGCCGGCTCCGGCAATTAGTCCTCCAAATCCTCCACCAACAACGACTACATCCACTTCGCGACTTTGTGGATCCCGGTCGAGATGCTCTCCTCTGTTATTGTCCTTAGCTAAGTACCCAAAGACACCAGTAGCTTCAATGTACTGTTCATTTCCATCTGAACGAATACGCTTATCACGCTCAGCTTTATATTTGGCTCTTAAGACATCAGGGTCAAAATCAATTGTTGTCTTAATTTCTGTCATCTGTTTCCAGCTATCCAGTAAATGAAAATTCTGCTCATTATTTTATTTCTTTTGAGCGGACGACGAGATTTGAACTCGCGACCCTCACCTTGGCAAGGTGATGCTCTACCAGCTGAGCTACGTCCGCGTAGGAAATAACCTTACCAACCACTAGGCGTTATGGCTTCACTTATCTGACGAAGATTAAGAATCAGTGATTTTCTCATCGTCTTCAGTGCTAGACCAAGGATATGAAACAGAATCAACTTGTGTATTTTTTGATTCCGTTTCATTAGTTTCGGTATTTTCAGTTTTGTGATTCGACGATTTTTTAGGCTTTGTATGCCACCAATAACCAAGAGTCCCAACTAGCACTACAGCAGCCAAAATCCTCAAAGTGATAACTATCTGATCGATTCTCTCTTCAGTTGTCTGCCCGCTTTCATCAACTTCTGGCGGAATCGTTTCAATTGTCATATTTTGCGCTAGAGAAGTATCTTGAGCTGAAAAATATATAAAAAATGAACACACAAAAGCTGCCAGGAAAATTTTTCTCTTGTTCATCTCTATTAACACCCTTAACCAAATCTAGTACCTGTTGACTCCACATAGGGTTTTAAGAATGAAAGGCCGTTAGCTAATTGGCATTAATCTTTTCAAGAAAACTTTCTAGGTGAACTCCAATTTCTTTTACTGCTAAAAGAAAACCGTCGTGTCCATCTGGACTTTCAACCATATGGTACTCACAGTCTCCTCCTGCTGTATTTATTGCATCTCTTATCTCTTCCTGCTGATAAGCCGGATACAAGGCATCCGAAGAAATACTCAAAGTAATTACAGGCACACGGGCAATTCTTTCCAAAGCATTTTTTAAACTTCCTCTATCGCGCTCTAAATCGTGTAAATCCATTGCCCTATTTAGAATCAAGTAACTATTTGCATCAAATCTTCTCGCTAGTTTTTCACCGTGATAGTCAAGATAGGACTCAACCTGGAACCGGTCCCACAGCCTGTAGATAGAACGTGGATCGACTAAATCCCTTCCGAACCTTTCAGCATAAACGCTTTCACTTCTATAGGTCGTTTGAGCAAGAGAACGAGCAATTGCTAGTCCAGCGGTGGGACCATCTCCCGATGGGGCGGCATAGTAGTCTCCGTCCCTAAACCTGGGGTCCAAAGAAAGGGAGGTTCTCCCTATGGCGCTCCAAGCTATCTGTTGGGCGCTAGCTCTTAGAGTCGTAGCTAGAGGCGCTAACGAAGAAACTCGATCTGGAAACATCACTCCCCATTCAAGTACTTGCATTCCACCCATAGAGCCTCCAATTACACAATTCCATTTATCAATTCCTAAATGGTCCGCTACACGCCTTTGACACCTGACGATGTCGCGAATTGTTATTACTGGAAAACCAGATCCAAACGGTTTGCCAGTTTTGGGATCAATACTTGATGGTCCGGTGGAACCTTGGCAGCCTCCTAAAACATTCACACACACAATGAAATACTTATCTGTATCCAACGCACAGCCAGGACCGATAAGTCCATTCCACCACCCAGGCGTCGGATGGCTTGGCTCAACATCACCGTAGGCGTGCGAATCGCCTGTAAGAGCGTGGCAAACGAGAATTGCATTATCCGACCCTTCGGAGAGTTCTCCCCATGTCTCATAAGCCATTTCTATATGTTCGAGAGTTTCTCCACTCTCAAGCACAAACGGTTGCCCATCAACTACCTTGAGAAAACTTCTGTTACCCACACCTTTGTCTATTGACCACGCTCCTGATGCTGGAATGTCGTCACTGTAACCACGAGGATGGAAAGGTGAACGAACAGACTTAAGTCTTTCGTTAAAAAATCTTTTTATCCTCATTTTTCCTCCGGGACTGACCCTAAGTCGGATCCGGCACAGAAAAATAACCACCCGCCGGACACTTTATTGTTTCTCGCGAAACCGCATCCCTGCTTATTGCAAGCGAGCACCTTGGGTGTCCTCCCAGGTTGCCGGACCCAAATTTGAGCCACTCTTGATGTAATATCATTCTAGAAGAAGCTGAGCTACATGATGCACAGAGTTAACAAAATGCTTTTGTGGTTTTAGATAGTAGTTGTGTCAGCGTTCCACTCAAGCAAATTTTGCAACCTGTTATCATTTGAGAACATTTCGACTATTGGCTGTTTGAGACCGAGTCGACGCATGAGTTTTCTAATGTCAAGCTCTTGATTCCAACATATTAAACTCACCACTAGCCCACTCTCTCCTGCCCGTGCTGTTCTACCAGAACGATGAAGATAGGTCTTAGCGTCAGAAGGCGGGTCATAGTGTATTACTGCCTCAACATCATCTACATGTATCCCTCTTGCTGCTACGTCAGTTGCTACCAATGCTCTGATTTTTCCCTTAGTGAAATCTTTTAAAGCTTTTTCACGTTGCGACTGCCTCAAGTCTCCATGTATGGCTGCTGCAGTTACATTTTCCTGTGAAAGTTTGGATGCCAGCTTGTCTGCTCCCCATCGTGTTTTCGTAAAAACTATTGTCTTAGCAGAAGAGTTAATGATCGCAGCCGCAACCTTCACTTGGTCCATCTCATGAACGGCGATAAATCGGTGTTGCATCTCTGAAACTGTGACTTCATGTGAAACAATTTCGTGCATGACAGGATCTCGCTGATAACGGCTTATCAAGCCGCTGACCATTCCGTCGAGGGTCGCTGAGAACAACAAAGTTTGGTGTTCTCGTTTCACTTGACGGAGAATCCATTCCACTTGCGGCATGAATCCCATATCTGCCATCCGGTCAGCTTCATCTATAACAATTTTCTCAACATCTATTACAGAAATATCACCTCTCTCTAATAGATCTATCAAACGTCCTGGGGTGGCAACTACAAAATCGACTCCCTTTTTCAGCGACTCAATCTGTTTCTCTATTGGAGAACCTCCGTAAATTGCTTTTACCCGCAGTTTTCTCTTTGAAGCTAAAGGGTCAATTTCTTTACATACCTGAACAGCTAGTTCACGTGTCGGCACTAAAGCCAACCCTGTCGGTTTACCAGGTTTTGATCGCTGTAGGAGTTGCACTATAGGAAGACCGAAAGCAATCGTTTTACCTGACCCTGTTTTTGCTTTTCCGCACACATCTCGACCTTTTAAAATGTCTGGAATGGTAATTTTTTGTATTTCAAAAGGCTTGCTGATACCTGAAACGTCCAACGCTTCAACTAGATCCTTTTCTATTCCCAACTCAGAAAATCCAGCACTCATGCTTCTCACCCTTGAGTTCAAATCTTGAGAGATTTGAACTTTTTAAATTTCTCCACTCACTAATTGATCACTCAGCTTGTTCCAGTTGCACCAATTGAAAGGGTTTAGCGAACCCATCAACTAGTACTTCACCCAGCTCAATTTGAGTTAGATTCATTAGCGGCGAAACTAGTTCTTTTGGCGCTAAAACCTGGCCCGGTTTGGCACTATCGCAAAGTCTGGAAGCCAGGATGACTTCTCTTCCCACATGATCATCGCCTTCAATGAGAAGGACCCAACCACGTGCTATTCCAGCTCGTACCGGTAGTTCGAAGTCAGAATCATTGATTAGTGCATTGATTTCTAGTACCGAATCAACCGTCTCTTCAGGCTCCACCCCAACGAGCATGACACCATCCCCCAACCATTTTGCAATTCTTACACCTCTCTTGCTCGCGATATTGCGTACCGCGTTACGAAAATCGACTAGAACATCAACTGCCTGTTCATCGCCTGCCCTTTCATTAAAAGCAGTGAAACCTGAAAGGTCTATAAAAGCAAAAGTTCTATCAATTCTTCTTGAAACAAAATCGCTGTCCACACAAAGACCGTAGTTCTTAAAACTTCTTTTAGGAATTTATTGAATCAATAGATTTTTGTCGGCCAGAAATAGCAACATATAGACCCGAGGCAATAGCTATAAGACTCATCCAAACATTGACCCTAACACCGGCTATCAATGAGGCACTATCAACTCTTAAAAGCTCTATCCAAAGTCTTCCAAGGCCATAGCCAAATATCCAAACTCCAATCAATCTTCCGGGCTTCAAAAAACCTGACCGGTCACATTTGACTAGCAAAAAAGCCAAAAATAAGTTCCAGACTGATTCGTACAAGAAAGTCGGATGAAAGGTCAACTCATTTATAAATTCTCTAGGTCTATGTCGTGCATCTATCTCCAAGGCCCAGGGAAGTTCTGTGGGTTTCCCAAATAACTCCTGATTAAACCAATTTCCCCATCGGCCTATTGCTTGCGCAACGGGAATCGAAGGAACCACAGCGTCAAGTACCTCCGAGATGCTTATCCCTCGTTTTTTAGCAACAAGCACTCCTACTGCAACACCAACTATCAGGCCGCCTGGAATACCTAATCCCCCTTGCCAAATAGCAGGCACATCTTCCCAACGTCCTCGGAAGGAACGCCAATCGGTAACAACATGGTAAAGCCTTGCCCCTATAAGACCAGAAGGCACTGCCCAGATCATTATTTCCGAAATGTCTTCCGCTGTACCGCCCTTTTTTTGCCAGCGTTTCTGACACCACCAAATTGCAACCAAAACCCCAAGGGCAATCATTAGTCCATAAGCTCGCAACTCAATAGGTCCAATATCAAGAGAACTAGAAGATGGACTGGGCAAAGAAGCCAAAATAAAAATTTGAATAACCTCTGCTATACAGAGAAAAGCTCTTCAGGAACTGCGAACAAGTCCGAAGACCCAGCTGTTACTGCACCCAGTTGAGCTCGGGTCAAAGGCAATAGTTGTTCAGCATAAAAATTGGCAACTGTTAGCTTGCTTTTACGGAATTCTTCATCACCAATCTCCTCATTGTTAATTGCACCAATCGCTAGACGTGCTAAAAACCATCCGCCAACAAGTTGTCCCAACATACGTAAAAAAGGTGTAGCTCCTGAAATAGCTTGCAACGGATCTTCTTTTCCTTTTTCGTTAAGCCAAATAGTAGCTTCTTCAACTGCTTGCAAACTGTCAGCAAGATTCACTTTGATAGTTTCATATTCAGGACCCATCTCAGCAAGACCCTCAACAAAACCTCCTATCTCGTCCAGGAGATCTCTCATTACCTTGCCTTCGCCCATTCTCAACTTTCTTCCAACCAGGTCAATAGCTTGAATACCATTCGTGCCTTCATAGATTGGCGAAATACGTGAGTCTCTCAAATGTTGAGCAGCTCCGGTTTCTTCGATATACCCGTACCCTCCATGAACTTGGATTCCTAGTGAAGTCATTTCAACGCCTAAATCGGTGCACCAAGCTTTTGAAATTGGCGTCAACAATTCAGCTCTGTCTGACGCTGATTGCCTCTCTTCTGCATCAGGGTGGCATTTTGCTACATCCAGAGCTGCAGCATTAGCGTAAAGAACACATCTCATCGCATCTGTATATGCCCTCATAGTCAACAACATCCGACGCACATCAGGATGCTCAATTATTAATGATTGTTCACCAGCTTGTGCTCCTATTGCTTTGCCTTGGCGTCTTTCCAAAGCAAAAGCAGAAGCCTGTTGCAAAGCTCTTTCTGCTACTGCCAGACCCTCAACACCAACCCCTAAACGGGCATTATTCATCATTTTGAACATATAACGCATTCCCTGATGCTCTTCACCTATCAAGTAACCGACAGCTCCATCACCGTCATCACCATATGAAATCACACATGTAGGACTTGCATGGAGGCCCAATTTATGCTCAAGCGACAAACAACGATAATCATTTCGCTCACCTAGAGAACCATCGTCCTCAATCAAATACTTTGGGACGATAAAACAGGAAATTCCCTTTGTTCCTGGCGGACTATCCGGAGTTCGAGCCAATACCAACTGGACAATATTTTCAACAAGTTCATGTTCTCCAAATGTGATGAAAATTTTAGTGCCGAAAATTCTGTAAGTTCCATCTTCTTGCGGTATTGCTTTTGTAGTCAAAGCGCCCACGTCCGAACCTGCTTGTGGCTCAGTCAGATTCATTGTTCCTGACCACTCTCCTGAAACTAGTTTTGGTAAAAAAGTTTCCTTTTGAGTCTCATCTGAAAAAGTATGCAAACAGTCAATTGCACCTGCGGTCAACATGGGCCCCATTGACCAAGCCCTGCTGGCAGTTGCTAACAACTCTGTTAAAACGGTATGAATAGCTAACGGGAAACCGCCTCCCCCATAATCTGGATCTTGCGAAATGGCACCCCATCCAGCATCGACAAAACGGTCCCAAGCTTCTCCAAATTCTTTCGGCATGGTCACCACACCATCTTCAACTGAACATCCCTCTTTGTCCCCTATTTGATTTACTGGTGATACGACCTCAGCAGCAAACCGTCCAAGTTCTTCGAGAACTCCATCAACCGTCTCTCTATCTACATGTTCATATTCGGGCAGATCACATAGTGCACCTATATCGCTTATTTCGTTTAGAACTAAGCGAATGTCGTTAAGGGGAGGTTTATATTCAGTCATATCTTAAGGTTAGCGAAATTGAGGTGCGACACGCTGTTCAACTATCCGTTTGCTGCTTTCATTTCCTTATGCGGGGCATGTATAGGAACAACTTGTCGTTCAGGGCCAGAGTCACCTTCCAGCCAGTGCTGACGGCAACGAAGTTCATAAGTTACCTTCTGGTCCTCGGGGTCGTCCACTACCACCAAATCTCCATCATAAACTTGTTCACCTTCTACCAGCCTCGCATTGTGAGTGGCTCTGCGACCGCACCAGCATCGTGCTTCTACTTGGACCTCTATTCTCTCATCCGAAAGCTCCAGAAGCCTTCTAGTCCCTTCAAACAGCTCTCCCTGAAACGATGTGAGAAGTCCAAAGGCATAAACTTCTGCGTCTAATTCGTCCACTACGCGAGCTAACTGTTCAATTTGGTCAACTGAATAGAACTGTGCCTCATCACAGATCATGTAGTCAAGAGACCCTTTGTCTTCTCGTTCTTTCAAAGCAAACTCATAAAGATTGAAGCCTGGCGAAACTTGAACTGCATCAGCAGAAACTCCCAGAGCACTAGAAACTTTTCCGCCTGCTCTGTCCAACTGACTACAGAGGATTCCAGTAAGACCTCTAGAGGAAAGATTGTGGTGGATCTGCAAAGCCAACGTGCTTTTTCCCGATCCCATGGTCCCAAATGAAAAACGTAAAGATGCCATCAAAAACCCGTACAAAAAGCAACTGTTGAAACTGGAAGCATATTCATGAATGTCTAAAACCTATTTTTTAACGCCTGATTAGGATAGTAATGAAATATTGAGGAAATACCTAAACCTGCCACTCAGAATTAAATAAAATTAACGTTCACCAGATAAGTAAATTTAATCTTCTAAATGAAAAGTTGATCAATGCCGGTACTGTCAGGTGTATGAAGCAAATTTTTCCAGACGAAGGTGAAGTAGACCCAATATCTGTTTACAACAATGACGCGAGACAACCTTTAAAATCAAGACCTTGGGTTTTGCTTAATATGGTCAACTCAATTGATGGTTTCATTTCCTTTGAAGGAAGAGCTGGAGGTTTAAGCGGACCCGCAGATAAAAGCATTTATCAAATTATCAGAGGACTAGCTGACATAATCCTCGTTGGCGCAGGAACTGTCAGAGCTGAAAATTACAGACCCCCAAGGACACCCGAGGGTGCCTTAGCCGAATTTCGTGAGTCAAGAGGACAACAAAAACGACCAAGAATAGCTGTTGTTTCCGGAGAGCTTAATTTAGACCCGGAAATGGGTCTATTCTCCGAAAATCTTCCTGAAGACAAGCCGCCTCTGATTTATACAAAGAGTGGATCAGTTGAAAAAAATGGGTCCAACTTTTCCTCATTTGCTGAAGTAATTGATTTCCCAGGCGAAGAGTTGGATATTTCAAAAATACTTGAGGATATTTTAAAACAGAACGGAAAAATTGTGGTCTGTGAAGGCGGCCCCACTCTGAACTCAAAACTTTTAACCGCTGGTCTCATAGATGAGTTCTGTTTGAGTATTTCACCTAGAGCGGTAGGAGGAGAAACTTTTCCATTGCTTCTAGAACAAGCAGTCGACTCCCCTACAGAACTATCTCTAGATCGAGTACTTTTTGAAGATGAGTTTCTTTTCTGTAGATATTTAACAATCAGATGACTTGTTTATAAGCCTTTGTTAAAAACAAGTCGCTGACCGGGTTGTAGTTGCGAGCTCCCAACAATTTTTACTAACTCATCAACTGTATGTCTTATATCAGTATCTTTCGGGTTGAACTTCTCAGCTATTCCCCAAAGACTGTCTCCAGGCTGAACTACATATACGACTGAACTACCGGAAGCTTCTACTATCGAGCCTCCAGGAACACCGTGGATTCGACCCATGATTTCATTAGCTAATAAAACACTAACAAATACAATCATTCCAACAATTGCGAGTAACGCCAAGCGGCGGCGTCTATAAACACTCTGAGGTAAAGGTCTTACAGATAGATGATTTAACGGGGTTTGGGGGAACTCGTATGCGTTGTAAATTGCTGCTGTATTCATATACACATCCTTTCATGAGGGTGTGACATAGCTTTTTTATAGGGAAAAACGAGCAAATACTTGACAAAGAACGTTTGTTCGGGGAACATATGTGCGTCGTACAAGTGTTCGATCATGATACTATGATATCGAACATTTGTTCGATTACAACTAAAAAAGGTTTTATTATGAATGAAAATTCACTAACACAACGACAAGTTCAAATACTCGAATTTATTGACAGTGAAACTAGAGAACGTGGTTTTCCACCTTCAGTACGTGAAATATGCAAAGCAGTGGGACTGACGTCACCTTCTACTGTTCACACACATCTTGCGACTCTTCAAAAACTTGGATATTTACGCCGTTCCGACCCAGATAAGGCTAGGTCTATAGAAGTTTGCTTCGATCCGATAAGCGGAGCCGCTGTCGATCGTGGAGCAGTGCAGCATGTTCCACTAGTCGGTGACGTAGCAGCTGGTGTTACAGTTTTCCGACAGGAGAACATAGAGGAATCTCTGCCACTTCCAGCTGAATTCACGGGCAACGGTAATCTGTTTATGCTCAGGGTCAAAGGAGACTCGATGACAGGTGATGGAATACTCGACAACGACTATGTGGTAGTAAAAGCTGAGAGTTCATCAAGTTCAGAAAACGAACTCCTGGTTGTTGAACTACCTGAAGCTGATGGAACAGTTGGAGTTAAGCGTCTTAAAAAACAAGGCGAAAAGGTAACAGTACGTTCATCGAATCCAGAGTATAAGGACGTTGAATACAAAGCAGATGAAGTAAGCATCATAGGCAAGGTCGTGACTGTTTTAAGAAAAATTTGAACCTTTTGTCACTTTTTCAGCTGTCTTCTAAAACTTTTTTAATTGTTTTAAAAGTAACGTTTAAATTTTCACGCTCTATCCGCTCATCGCTAGTGTGAGCTAAGGTCGCGTCTCCAGGGCCGAAATTTATAGCGGGGATTCCCTGTTCGGCGAAAAAAGCAACATCAGTCCAACCCAGCTTCGCTCGAGTTTCAATTTCTGCACCTACAGAAGCTAATAAAGGATGATCCAAACCGGGCGATGCAGCAGGTGCTCTGTCAACCAACTCAACTGAATCATCTGACTCCATGAACGGTGAAAGAAACTCTCTGACATGGTTTTCAGCTTGTGCGGAATCACGATCTGGAGCGTGTCTGTGGTTTATCAACAATGTCGCTGAATCAGGTATGACATTTCCCGCCACTCCCCCTTCAACTCCGACTACTTGCATAGCTTCACGGAATTTGCATCCATCGATTACTGGTTCTCTAAATTCATACTTTTCCAAAGCATCAAGAACTCCACTCAATCTGTGTACAGCATTTCGACCCATCCATGGTCGCGCTGAATGAGCTCGTACACCTTTTAAGGTGAGAAGAAACCTCATTGTTCCCTGGCAGCCTGCTTCGATCAGCGCACCTGTCGGTTCTCCCAAAATTGCTGCATCTCCACTGAGCAATTCAGGCGCTTCAATGAAAACTTCTCTTAGACCATTATGTTCACTTGCCACTTCTTCACGAGCATAAAAAACCCATGTCGCATCTACTGCATATTCCGATACAGATCTGGCAAGCTCAAGCATTACAGCGATGCCGCCTTTCATATCTGCACTACCCAGACCCCAACAAGTATCGCCCTCAATCCTGGAGCCCAGTTCCGTATTTCCAGGGACCGTGTCTGTATGACCAGCTAAAACAAGTCTTTGTTCTTTGCCGAAAGTAGTTCTAGCTATCAAATTATCTCCAACCCGATCTAGAGATAAATGAGGTATTGAACTGAGTTCTTCTTCGATACGCGAAACAATTTGAGCTTCTTCAAAACTAACTGACGGTATGTCAACCAACTCCGCGGTTAACTCCAATAAATCACGCATAGCTACACCATCTGCAAATCAAGTCGTTACTCCGTGAGTGCGCAAAACTTCATTCAGAGTTGACTTGTCATGTCTTTCACCCTGCTCTAAATACCTAACCACTAAAACGCACGGTAACCCAAAAGTGCCTCCTTTGAATTCCCTTTCGCGGCTTGCTTGCACAGCAACACACCAGGGCGGAACCATTCCTCGACTTATCTCATCTCCTGTTTCGGCATCAATTACAGGTATAGATCCAGTAAGAACTGCTCCTGCGCCAAGTACTGAGCCTTCACCAACAGACGCTCCTTCTGCCACTATGCATCTGCTGCCAATCAAACACTCGTCTCCGATAAAAACAGGGACAGCATTAGGCGGCTCTAAAACACCACCAATACCCACCCCTCCTGAAAGATGTACGTTTTTGCCTATTTGCGCACAGGAACCTACGGTTGCCCATGTGTCAACCATCGTGTTTTCACCCACATACGCGCCGATATTAACGTAGCTTGGCATCATCACAACACCTGGTGCTTGATAGCTTCCCCAACGCGCAGATGCACCCGGCACAACCCTTACTTGACGTTCGGAATAATCCTTCTTCAAGGGTATTTTGTCTACGAATTCAAAAGGGCCTACCTCTTGAGTCGACATTTCTGATTGACGAAATAAAAGCAAAATAGCTAATTTCAACCATTCATTCACCTGGACACCATGCTCAGAGTCATACACGGCTACTCTTTCTTGACCCGTGTCGAGTAAATTTATAGCTTCATGGATCAGCGAGTTAACCTCTGAATCTTCAACTGCTAATTCTTCTCTTTTTTCCCAAATGTTTTCTATTTCTTTGGCTAAATCGTTCATACCTGAGATTACCTCTTTATCTCGATTAAAAAAGCAAGTTTTTAACTAAACACCAGCTCTCTGCTCCAATAGTTGAATTCGATCTTCAGTAGCAACGGCAGCAACCCTGATGTTCCCCTTCCCTTTTTCACCAAAAAACTCTCCCGGTGTGACTACCATTCCCAAATTTTTTGCCAAAGTTTCCACTAGTTTCCATTCGTCATTGGCAGGCACGTCTATCCAGAGATAGAACGAACCTTCAGGCATCACCGCTTCAATTCCGAGAGTTTTAAAAATCGTGATCAGTCTTGAAAGCCTCTCGAAATATAGCCCTTTCTGAACTTCAACATGGTTCTGATCGCTCAAGGCTGCTATTCCAGCCACTTGCGCTGGTCCTGGGATCATAAAGCCCTGATGTTTTCTAACCTCGCGCAAATATCCAACTATTTCCTCATCTCCGGCATAAAACCCGACTCTCATCCCAGCCAAATTTGAACGCTTTGAAAGTGAATGAACCGCTATCACCCCCTTAGCGCTTTTTTGAAGAATTGACTCAGGATCACTTTTCCAAACAAACTCGACATAACATTCGTCTGATAGAACCACTACCCCATTTTCTTTACCCCATTCAGCAATTGCTTCTAAATCCTCAATAGCTCCTGCGGGGTTGCTGGGAGTATTCACCCACAAGCAAGTAGCTCGTTCAATGTCAGATTGACTGATTCTTGAAAGGTCAATCCTCCACTTGTCATCAACTGGAACTGAAACTGAACGACAGTTAGCTAGTTCAGCACCCATCGAATAAGAAGGGTATGAGACCTCCGGATACAGGACTGTGTCCTTTTCAGGATTTCTAAGTTTAAGAATTGAAGGTATGCCGGTAACGATTTCCTTAGTCCCTATACAAGCACCTATCGATGTTTCAGGGACTTCTACCTGCAGGCAACGATGAAACCATTCAGAAACCGCTCTTAGAAAATCCTCACTTCCCACCGAGGAAGGGTAAGGACGAGCTGATTCAACACTCATATTGGAGACGAAAGCTTTACTTACTATTTCTGGTACTGGATCACATGGAGTGCCTACTGACAAATCCACAGCCCCACCAGGCAACAGCTCGGCTATTGCCCTATATTCATCAAGTCGTTCGTAGGGGTATGGAGGTGGAACAAACATTTCCTTCACTTAATCACTCAAATCTCTGACGGGTTAAGACCAGCTTGAAACTGCTCAAGCCTACCTATGGAACTTTTATCTGCTCTAACTTCAATGAGCCAGTTAGATTCCTCTAAATTCTCTTTAATTACAGAGCCTTCCCGGTGAGCCATAGCTCGAATATCACCTCTTTCAAAAGGCACTTTTAATGTAATCGTTCTTTCTGATTTTCTAAGTAAGGTGGCTAATCTATTGATTAGCTCTTCTATCCCTTCACCAGTTGAAGCAGAAACTGACACACAGTTTTCATCTCTTTTGAAAAGTTTTTGGTCTACTCCTTTTGATTTATCGATTTTGTTAAAAACCATCAACTCGGGCACTTCAGAAGCACCGATTGCACTTAACACTTCCCTTACGGCCTCTATGCATCCCTCGGGATCTGGATCTGAAACATCTATGACATGAAGCAACAAGTCAGCTTCAACTACTACATCCAAAGTTGCTTTAAACGCCTCAACCAACTGATGGGGTAATTTTCTCACGAATCCGACTGTGTCAGTTAAATAAACTGCCTCTCCTCCGGGTAACTGCATCCTGCGAGTTGTAGTGTCAAGGGTTGCGAACAGACGGTCTTCAACTAGGACTCCCGCATCAGTAAGCTTGTTGAGGAGCGTCGATTTCCCTGCATTTGTATAACCTACGATCGCTACAGATCGGTTACTTGTTCTAGACCTAGCTTTCGACTGAGTCGAGCGATGTTGACGTAATTTGCTTATGTCTTGCTCTAAACGTCGAACCCGACGCATAAGTCTTCGACGGTCAACCTCCAACTGGGTTTCTCCTGGCCCTCTGGTACCTATTCCCCCAGCTTGCTGACTGAAATTGCGACCCGACTTTCTAAGTCTCGGTAATCGATAACGTAATTGAGCAAGCTCGACTTGAGCCTTGCCCTCTAGACTGCTTGCATTCTGAGCAAAAATATCAAGAATAACTGCCGTTCTATCAAGAGCTGAACGTTTCAGTATTCCTTCCAAGTTTCTTTGTTGAGCGGGAGTAAGTTCATTATCGAAAACTACGGTATCTGCATCATATTCTTCAGAAACAGCTCTTATTTCCTTAGCTTTGCCATTTCCGACAAAAGTAGCCTTATCAGGTGCGTGTCTGTTCTGAACTATCTGAGCAACAGTGTCAGCTCCTGCGGTATCAACAAGTCTTTCCAACTCTTCAAGTGATGATTCGGTAATTTCCTTGTCTACACCTTCCAGCGACACACCTGCTAAAACTATACGCTCTCTAAAAGAACGGTCGATCAGACCCCGTTCTTCACCTGCAAACTCTCCGAAACCACCTCTGTGAGTTTCTTGTTCATCAAATTGGTCTTCACTGAATGACCTACCCATTTCCCACCTGATGCCTATCCATGAAAGTAGTTAGACCCGCAAGTTCTATCGATTCACCTATCTCGACAATTGCAGTTCCTCCTGGCATGTGAACATTTGCATTAGAACCTATAAGCCCCCAATTTGAAGCTGCAAAAGCCGATGCGCAGGCTCCCGTCCCGCAAGCTTCAGTGATTCCAACTCCACGTTCCCATGTTTTTATTCTTATATTCGAATAATCATCTACTTTCATCAAATGCACATTTATACCCTCTGGTGATGCATTCTCATTTTCATTAACAGCAAACTGCTCTAAGTCAATATTGTCTAAAGCACTCACTTCCACGATCAGATGTGGATTACCAATATCCACTTTTACAGCTCTGACCATCTTGGAATCTTTTTCTTCGAGTTGATCAAAGTCAAAATCGGTTACAAAAGATGCTTTTCCAATTTCAGCTGTTACCAGCATTTCATTGTCGCTCAAAAATTCTTCAATTTTTAGGACTCTTAATCCGACATCTGTTTCAACATGGAAAACGTCATCTTCAAGTTTCGATGTCATCGATAGGGCTTGTGCAAAACATCTGAGACCATTGCCACTAAGTTCCGCTCGTCCTCCGTCTTTATTAAAAAGATTAAACCGATTAACAGCATTAGAATTTTCAGAGCAAGGTGTACCGAGTATCAAACCGTCAGCACCAATCCCTTCCTGAGGATCACAATATTTTTGGGCTAATCCAGATGGATCTTTTGGTAACTCTTCTAAAAGAGCGATCAAAAAAACATTTCCTAGCCCGTGATGTCTGGTTAATTCCATACAACTAGTTTCACAGAAAATACTGCACTTTTACACTTCATTAAAAGTATTTTGCCCAATTGCGTCAAATCTGTTAATTACGCTTTCAAGAGCTTCAAGAGGATCATTTTCAACATCTATCCATTCGATTCTGGGATCCCTGCGAAACCAGCTCTCTTGTCGCCTGGAGAAACGTCGTGTTGATGAAACGGCAGAATCAACAGCATCTTCAAGGGTGTTTTCTCCATTTAGATAGGAGATTATTTCTTTGTAACCCAAAGCCTGCGAGGCTGTTTTCGAGAGTTCTTTTCCCCCATCAACTAAAGAACGAACTTCTTCGACAAACCCATCATCAATTTGTTTTATATATCTTTCAGCAATTCTCTTATCATTCACCTCTCTAGGAAGCCTTATTCCCATCTGTGTAAATGGAGAAGGTTTGTAGACATCTAATCCGGGTCCGAAAGAGGAAAACGGACGGCCGGCACCAAGCGTAACTTCGAGCGCACGCACAATTCTTCTACGATTTTCTGGTTCTATTTTCTCAGCTGCAACTGGATCCAAATCTTTCAATTTTTCATACAAGAAGGAAGTTTCATTAACTAGTTCTATTTCAGTACGAATTTCCAGAAATCTGGGAGGTACTTCTAAATCATCAACTATAGCTCTGACATGTAGTCCAGTCCCTCCAACCAGAACCGCTCTGTGTCCGCGATTTGAAATACTCTTCAAAGCATCTTTAACCGCAATTTGAAAAAGAGGAAGAGCGAAGTCCTCGTATGGGTTTGCAATATTTATCACGTGATGAGGAACTTCTTGTTGCTCCGCGACAGTCGGAGTCGCTGTACCTATGTCCATTCCCTTGTAAATCGCCATTGAGTCGACAGAAACTATCTCTATATTGGGTCGTTGACGGGCTAATTCAATAGCCAGAGATGACTTTCCTGAAGCAGTGTTGCCCACCAAGAACAAACTTCCGTTTGGGAAACAATCTTCATTTTCTTCAGACAATTTACTCAGCCATTACAGGGATACGTTTACGATGTTTAGGAGTAGCAATTATTTCTCTTAGTTCTCCAACCAAATAGTTATAAGTTGCATCCTTCACTTCGACCTGAGCAAAAGTTCCGGGTTTAAGCGATTCATTTGTTTCCAAGTGAATAACTTTGTTCTGTCTTGTGCGAGCAGTTACGAAGTCTGTTCCCTTTTTTGATTTACCTTCAACCAAAACTTCCTCAATCCGACCTATACGGTCTTTATGTTTCAACAGGGCAGATCTATTTACAACTTTTCTCAAAGTTTCGTAACGTTTTACAGCAATATCATGATCTACGAATTCTGAGGTCATCTCTGCAGCTGCAGTACCGGGTCTTTGGGAAAAGATGAACGTATAAGCGGAATCAAAAGCAGCTTCAGCAACCACTTCGAGAGTATCCGTAAAATCATTTTCAGTTTCACCAGGAAAACCCACGATGATATCAGTCGTCAATGAAAGGTCTTCTATACCTTTACGTGCTTCTCGTGCTTTCTCCAAAAACCTTTCGCCTGTATAACCACGGTGCATAGCGGACAAAATCGAGTCGCTGCCAGATTGAAGTGGAAGATGCAGATGCTCGCAAACGCTCTCACTTGCAGACATTGCCTCAACTATTTCTGAAGTTAGATCTTTTGGATGAGGACTTATGAATCTAACTCGTTCTATTCCTTCTAAAGATCCAACGCTTTTTAACAAATCAGCAAAAAGTGGTTTGACTCTACGGTTTTGGTTATCAGCCCAGGCAAGACCCGCTTGATGAATGTCGAAATCCGAAGGGTCGTTATGTTTTAAATTTTTTGTCAAGTCACGACCATAAGAATTGACATTTTGACCAAGCAAGGTTATCTCTGTCACTCCTTGTAATGCGAAATCCTTAGCCTCTTCAAGCAACTGGCCGAAAGGTCTACTGATCTCTGGGCCGCGTACCGAAGGCACAATGCAGTAAGTGCAAGTGTTATCGCAACCAATTTGGATCGTCATCCAAGCTCGGTGGTCAACCTCTCTTCGGACAGGGAGAGCCGATGGAAATGCTTCATAATCACCCTCGACTATCTCTTCGAGAATCTCAATCACAGGACCATCTGTTTTTGCTTTTTTCAAAAGCGTCACTGCGTTTTGAACATTGTGGGTTCCGAAAACAACATCTACATGTTTTGCCCGCTCTTGAATCAACTCCCTATCTTTTTGTGCCAAGCATCCACCGACTGCTATTTGGAGTTCAGGCTTTTCTGATTTTAAAGTTTTTAAGTTTCCTAAAGCTCCGTAAAGACGATTATCAGCATTTTCTCTTATGCAACAGGTATTTAGAACAATTACATCTGCTTCTTCTTCTGAGACAGCAGGAACCATACCGTCGGCTTCCAACAAGCCGGATATCCGTTCACTATCATGTTCGTTCATCTGGCACCCGTAGGTGCGCACCGTATACGTTCGGCGCCTCATA
>CEVZ01038706.1_pt1 | contig 18714 bp, 18 predicted proteins | sample 361371 | NCBI WGS metagenome assembly CEVZ01 (sample SAMEA2620217, study PRJEB7988) | marine metagenome | isolation source: saline water (ENVO:00002010), including
TTGGATTGCGGCAGGGCTTCTGAGCTAATGGCTGGTACAACGACTGCGGCGAGAATGAGCCTTGGGGCTGTTGCTTCTTCGGAAGCACAGAACCCTGAGAAAGATTGGAAGCTTATTGCTGGCACCTACTTTGGTGGCGGAACAGTAATCACCAATCTTGACCAAAGTTACAGAAATATGAGAATTATCTGGCACAATTCGCAGCAGTCCAACTGGACTGGCTGGAATTATTTGAACTTCAATAATACTAGCGGTTACACGAACAATACTCCTACTGCTACGGCTGGTCCTTGTTTTTACGAATACCAAGGCTGGTCATCTGGCACTAGTTATGGCGGATCAACAACTGATACTAATGTTATTCGGCAATATGGTGGCAATCACAGTAACTATGGCAGTCATATTGTTGTGGATATTTATAATTATGCGAGCACGACTTCGTTAAAGCCGTGGCATTGGCAAGGCTATACAGGTGTAGGTAACGCTACTAGTTATGCGACTGCCAATGGAGGTTACGGACATTTCAAAGAACCAGCGATAGAGCACGTAAATGTTTATCAGGACTACCAAAATGGTTCTACTTCCTATAACTACATTATTGTGTATGGATGGGGCGGTAAAATCTGATGTCTGACCACGATTCTTTAATTCTTTCTAGCCACACTGTTGTAGCAAACAACACTGAAAATAGCTATACCTGGACAAATATTCCTAGCGGCTACGACATTTTAGAATTTGTTATTGCTGGTGAATACACGCAGGACACCACTAGTGGTGCATCCAGCGGAATTTATTTTATGAATATTGAAATGAATCATTCGTGGGAAGCTGGTAATTCTGCTAATGATCCTGATGTAAAAAATTCTTACATTTATACAACCAGTCGCCAATATAATTCTTCACAATGGGCTGTTTCGGATTACGGAGAAGGAGCAAGTTACCCTTGTACTTCTGGTAAATGCATAATGACCGCAGCGAACAATCCTGGTGGGGCAAGCGATTCTACTTTTGGTTGGACTGCTCGACTTATTGGAAACAATAGCCCTTGCTATAAACAAATCTTTTGGGATGGTGTTGCTACTTCATACCAAGCAAATAGCTACAACCACAGGCTATTAGGTGCTGCTGGTTTTAATGGGCAAGCTAACGATAAAACTCGTGCGGAAGCTAAAGCTCCAGTTTCTTCCCTTCGTGTAAGCCTCCCATTCCATGGAACCTATAATAGTGCTACTTCTCCCACCTGGATGGCTGGAACTAATTTTATGTTGATCGCTTATCCAGGCGTAACAGGAGGCTGGTAATGTCGTTAATTGGTCAAGGAACAGTATTAAGGCATTGTGGTTCACAGAAAATTACAACGTGGACGAACACGATTAGTTTCTCAAACACAATAAGTACGACTGGAACTGAGCCTTACACGAGTGCTAATCAGGTCATGGGTATAAACAACTCTTCGTATATGAACGAAGTGTTTGCCTATGACAACAGCAATATTTGGCGTTGTCATTTCCGTCTGTATTGGCGAACAACTATGGGTCAAGACAACTCTAATAGTTGGAATTATGGTTCGGTGTATGTGTACGACACCAATAATAACAACTACTGGGATCGAGCAGGCTACTACAACGGGCAGATAAACCAAACAGCCAACAGTAGTTGGACTACTTACAACAGTGGTAATACTTACAGCCGCCCAGGATGCGACATCCAAATGAAACATATGGGTGCTACGAGTGCTGCGGATGAAAGATACACCTACACTTCCACTCCTTCAGTTACTAACGATGTTATTGATTCAGATATTTTCTATGACCACGGTTACATAGATTATGTATTTGGGCGAAATACTTTCCCGTCTGCTAGTTGCCGATCAGCGTCGGTAGCACCTGGAGGCAATAAGGCAAGTTACAACCGAACGAATAGTTTCTACAACTTTACGACTGGTGGATGTCCCAACAATTCATATGGGAGCCAACCTACTACTATTTATTTCTACGCTCCATACAACTTCCCAATGGGATCTGTATTCCATTTGTATGCGTGGGATACAAAAAATGTTAATCCAAATTAAGGAATCGTAATGTCTGAAGAAAGACCAATAATTTTAGAACTTGATTGCGCCACTGGTATTCAAACTGAACGGCCAATGACGGATGAAGAGTACGAGCATTATCAAGCGATGCAAGAAAGAAACGCTGTTCAACAAGCTGAGTTACAAGCTCAACTTGAAAAAGAACAGGCAGATAAGGCTTCTGGTAGAGCGAAGCTAGCTGCGCTTGGCTTAACTGATGATGAAATTACGGCGATGATTGGGGCTGAACCTCCTGAGGGTGAAACGGCTATTGGAGCGTCTGTTTCAGCATGAGCGCTGACGTAGGTATCGAAGAAGTTTTAGATTCTTTAAGTGAGCGTGGCAAGATGGAATGGGAACTCGCTTTGATGCGAGTTCACATTGCCAATCTTGAAGCGGCTCAATGTAATTGTGATTGCGATAAATGTGGTGGGACAGAAGTTCCAGAGTAGTAGGAGGCTGTAATGCTTGATCCTCAGATAGCTAATAGGCTTGCGGCTCGCGCTCAATTACGAGCGCAACTTGACGCAGAAGACGAAATGGACATATTGGGTCCCGCGCTGGAGATCTTAGAGCAGCCAAGGGCTGCAATCGCTTCAGGTATTGATGGGATGGCTGAAGGGCCACCCATTAGTGGGATACCCGAATATTTACAGGAAGCACCTGTGAATGCTCTTGATCCCTATGCCCATAGCGAATCTGATCTTTCTTACGAAGGTAGAGAACCAAGCACAGGGGATGGAGTTCCTATTGGTTTGGGTGACATAGCTTATTATGGGCTACTTGGCGGACTGGGATTATTGGGGGGAACTAAGGGTATCCCTGGACAGCAAACGAATCCTTACGTGGCATTGCGAATGCCAACGACACGAATGGGCAAGGTAGACCCATTGTATCCAAGCCTTACCCAAAGATATTCAGATACGATGCTCGCACCAGGCGGTAGCGGACTACCCCCTACGCCTATACAGAGCCAAAGTCATTTAGCGGCTTTCAGACAACACCCTCTTCACTTTGGTGCTGACAGGTTGTATGGCGCTGGTAGTCCTTACTACAGCAATGAATCAATTAGGTTGATGAGTCCAGCAGCACAAAACATGTATCGCCAACATGGATATGGTGCTTGGCTTGAGCCGCCACCTCTGATGAATGTGTATAGAACGCAGGATTTAGCTGATCGAAGCATTATGTTAAACGCATTGACCAAAAATCCGTTCGGGTTGCAGCCTTTCCCTAGGGTTGCTCCACCTAATTACGCTAGAACTCCAGGGCAAGGAGCGATGATTGGTGCCAATGCTGGGGGCGGTATAGCGGCAGGCGTACTTCTCGATCAATTAACTCAAGGTGGATTAGCTAGTTTGATTCCTGGCCGCAAAACTGGGCATACGGAGGGATACACGTTAAATGATATCGCTGATGCCGCAGGCGAAGGTGTGGAGTCAGTTGGTAAGTGGCTTTGGGATAAGGGAAAGAAATTTACAGGAAGGGGCTAACTATGGGCTACCGCTATGCAGATAGCTCCATGCTTAAAGGAGCGTCTTTCAAAAACAGGAACCGTAATGTAAGCCTCCCCCAATATGGGAGTGGAACTCCCGATTGGGCTGCAACTGAGTTCAAAGATTATAGAGACATCTCTTCTAGCGCTTTGGGGCAAAATGCTCCAGGCACACAACCAATGGCTACCTCTAACCTCGGGGGTGGTTTGGGTGATGCCCCAGGAGGCCAAACTGATTGGCCTCGTAACTCACCTGCTTCTTCTTTCCGTGAGCTTGGGAACCCTATTACTTTGTTGAATCTTATGATGCAAAATAAGCTTGGGAAAATAGCCACGATGAACCAAGAGACTGATCTTCTTGGGAACCAAAGAATGGCTTTGGAAGATATTGAATTGGCTTTAGTGAGAGCTAGGCCAAAGATCGAAGATGAAATGAATAGGCGTGGTGGTACTAATTCTGGGTTCCGAAATGTCAGGATGGGAGAGTTAGAGTCAGATGCTTTGAGGGCGAAGGGTCGTGTGGGCATACAAACTGCGCGAGGTCAACGTGATCTTGAATTGCAACGTGAAGCTCTTGACACTCAGTATCATCTGGCTGACGCTTTTGAGCGTCAAAGAGATGGCGATTTGGAAGCACTTCGTAGTGCTTGGGCCGAGAGAATCAGGGCTATCTAATGTCTTTAGAGAGCAAGTATGAGCAATACGCTAAGACTGCGACGGTTAAACCGAAAAAGGTTGAGCGGCAAAGGTATAGCGAAGAGGATCTTCAGCCACAGAATGTGGGTGGTGTGTGGCGTGACACTCCAGAGAAGGTTGGAGATGCTTTACATCACATGGCACAGCAGGTGGCTAACGAAAGTGCTCAAAGGCTTCAGGATTTACAGCGCAGTCGTGCATGGGCGATGGCTGGCCGCCCATACGAAGCACTCGGCCAGTCGGGGGACTATGTTGGCGGCACCTGGTACCAAGCGCCAGCGCAAATCCCATTTTGGGGTGACGATAATTACCTCGGAACGGGTACCCAATTCACGGGAGGGGGCTGGGACGCTATTGAAGAGGCTTTCCGAGCAGCGGTTCAGAAGGCTGGTGGACCCCAATACGCTCCGAACGATCCTCGTAGGATGGAGGAAGCTCCTTCAGCGCCAGGTGACAAGAAAGGTCCATGGCAAACAGGTCAATTCAAGTCTTACGAAGAACCACAAGATCCTCTTGACAAGAAATTTGAGTTAGTAAGAGATTCGATATCATCTAGTGCGGAGCGACGCATAGACGATATCAAATCTATGTTGGGGTATGGTTTAGAAGAAATATCGAGACAAGAAAAGGCTTTGTTGGCTGGTACTGCTTCCAGCCAAGAGTGGGCGAATGATCTTTACGAGATCAATAAACTAGACCGTGAAGCTAATGAAACTGCGATAAGTGATGGATTCGAGGGTGATGTAGACCAGTCGAATAATACTTTGGTTGAGTTGGGAGTTCAGAATCCTACGGTTTATACAGATAAACCAAAAAACTCTACTGAGGCTCTTCTCCAAGGTGTTTATAACTCTAGCGCTCAAACCATAAACGAGCTTCGGGCTAGTAGATCATGGTTTGACTCGAAACTTGATGAGATTAATCGAACGGGTTTGTCTAGGGAAAAATCTAGGCTGATACAAGACACTTCTCAGATGATACAAGGGGTAGAGCAGTCACTAGCTGACGATCTCTTGGAATTAGACGTGATGCTTTTGGAGAAAGAGATCTCTGAGGAAGAGGCTGCCACAGCAAGCGCTCAAAGGCTTCAAGCAGCGGAAGCAATAGCTGAGGAGTTGAACACTAGGGCAGACTTCGTATTGGCGGCTTGGGATGCAGATGTTCTGAAGTCGTATGCAACTAATGTTTGGGAACCAGATAACACTTATTGGCCTGCTGAAGTGCTACTTCAGGACCCTGCATTTGCTGGTCAAATGTTGCCACTAGATGTTATAAAAGAACTTCAAAATATCAAGATTGCGAACGATAAGGCCGAGCGCGAAGCCTTTAAATTTACAGAACAATACGGGTAATCCTGATGGCGACTGGGCAACCTTCCAGGGATGAAATGCTGAAAATGTTGGGGAAACCTGTCCCTAATGTTAAGCCTCAGTCTTCGAGTCTTCCTTCGTCTAAGGCGCTTGAGAGTTGGATGAACTCTCAAAGCGTTCCTGTGAGCAGAAAGAAAGACTCTAACCCCATTTTCGATATCCCTATTTTGGGACCTGTCCTAGATTTTATTGATACTCCGAGGGCTGCGATTGTTTCGGGTATCAAAGAGTTTGGTGACATCTTTGATGATGACGAGAGTTTTTCTATAGGGGAATGGGCTGACCAGACTCGTAATAACATTTTTATGGGTGAGGTGTTGCGTGACTGGGGGGTTGATCTTCCTGGGCCTCTGGATTTTGCTCTTGGTTTGGGGTTGGATATTGCGTTTGATCCTTTGACCTACATGTTGCCTATGGGTGCGTGGGCAAGGATGGCAAACAAGAACAAAGTAGCTGACAACCTTTTTGGTGCTGCTGCTAAGTTTGCTAAGAGTGATCCAGCGAAAGCCGAGATGCTGGAAAAGGCAGCTTCGAGGGTTATGGCTAGGGGTTCCTATGCTGCTGGCAAGGAAGCCCTTGAAGAAATTGGTTTGAGTACTGCGGTTAGATTCTCTGTTCCTCTTTCGGGTCGTTTGGGTCAAGCCGTGTTTGAGCGTCCATTGCGGATGATTCCTGGGGTGAACGCTAAGTGGGGCAAATGGATGGATGCCCGACGTGTGAAACAGCTTGGGCAGGTCAATGTTGGGCCTGGTGGTAAGTGGGTTGTTCGTGATATAGACACGTATCGGACGGGAGTTAAAAGAGGGTTTGATATATCGAACCCGAACAACCAACAGAAAGTACTGAACCAGGTTTTAAAGCTTAATTCTGCTAATGGTCAGGCAAGAAAAAAAATACAAGCTCAACTGCGTATTAAGCAGGCATCGTCTACGACTCCGCAATTAGCTGAAGCTGCGTTGACTGCTGCTCGAATGCCTGTAGAGATGGGTTTCAAGATAAACCGTGGGTTTGGCACATTAGCTCTTGTCGCTGGGGTACCTGGCAAGATAATGGGGCAAGCCAGTAAATACAGTCTTTTCGAGACTATAGGTAAGGGTTTATCAACCAACTACGAAATTAATCAACTGTGGAGATCAGGAGATCCAACCAAAGTCAATACTGCTAGGTGGATGGAAGCGATCACCAATAGAGCTATGGCGAAAGGTGCGACTCTTCAGACTAAACACATGGGCGAGCTTGCCGCTATGGGGCAAGAAGCTCGCGCATTGGGTATTGATTTTGACACCATATTCCGTGCTGCCAATGAACGAATGGGCAGTACTTTCGCTGCGGCTATAGATCCGAGGTTTGGGCCTCGGGCTACAGGGGGACAGAAAGCAGCAAAAGATCTTGTTGGACGGTTAAACCAATGGTTTGATGACATTCTCGAAGATTACAATAATGCTCTTCCTTACAGAGAAAATCTGGAAGGGTTGGCTTCCGAGTTGTATGTCACTCGCCAAATGGCGAAAGAAAATCTTGAGCTTATCCCAGGGAAAACTTGGGTTGGGGAAGGATCAGGTCTTACAGGTAGTCCGTTCAAGAACCGTGAGCTTCATCTTCCTGACAGCGTTTTGGAAGCTTATTCTGCTAACAAAATTGCTGATACAGAGGTTGCCAGAATTAAAGCTCTGTTCCCTGAGTTTGACAACTTTGAAGACATTCTGAAAGCTGGTAAGGGAATAGAGGTTCGGACCACTGATGGTCAGATCTATCGAACTAAGTTCATGGGTCGGGGCTTCAAAATGGAAGCTGAGGGTGGCAGTGTTCTTACCCAAATGGACGAAATAGGGATAGACGTTCTTGGGAAAGATTACAAACAACTGTTTACTGATGATGCTGCTGCAGCTTTGACTCGTTACTTAGAGCAAATGATTGGTCAGATAAGGGGGCAAGCAATAGTTGATGATTTAGCTCAACACGGAATTATTTTCAAAGCTACAGATCAAGGGGTTGTCAACGCCGCTGGCAGAAAAATTCTTAGAGATATAAATAACCAAGTAGCGAAACGTGATAAGAAGCTTCGGAACAAAGTTGCCTCCGAAAAGAAGACACTTGCTTATGCGGACACTATCGCTAATTACAATCCCGAGGAAGCTCTCGAAGTAGTAGAAACAATTAGAGAGGCTTCTCGGGGTGCTCCTCGAATCAAAACGGGTAAGCCAGGAGGTGGAAGGGTTAAGCCTGAAATTGACTTACCTACTTCTTATCCTCCTCGTTCAATGGAACAAATATATGATTCCTTAGCTAAGAATCAGAAAGGCAAAGCTGGTATTAGGGAGATGATGGACGATCCTCTCGTTGCTGAATATGCAGCCAACGTGAGTGATCTGGAAACAGTCAATGAAGTTATTGTTTCGGTTCTCCGAGGCGATGCTTCAAATGTAACTGAGAAGGGAAGGCTGCTTCTTGCCCAAGGTATTGAAGCTTTACCTCATCCTTCGGGAAGGTTTTCTCCGAATGTTCGTCCGTTGGTTCCCCCTGAAGGAACGCCTTATCAGGTTCACGCTGATCGTTTAATCCTTGCGACAGATGAAGACATTAGGTCAGCAGAAGAATTTCTTGACGTACTAAGAGAAGAACAAAGCATTATCAATAAAGCTATTGCTCAACTCCAAACCAACTTTCAAGGTTTGGAAGACATTCCTGGGATGAGAGCAAACTTTGTTGAGTTACAAGAGTTTGCTCAAGAGAACATAGATTTTATAAATTCGATTACTTCTAACTTTGTTCGTAATGTGTTGGAAAATCTCACTTCAGTCCAAGCTGCCGAGTTCATGGAACAGCTTGGTAGAGGAAGTTTTGGAGACATAACTCTTTTCTCCACTAGGAAAGTTTCTCCTTTGGCGGAAGAAGCTCTCGATGTGCAGAACAGATGGGTTAAGCGTTTGGAGCAGAAAGTTGTCAATGCTCAAACTATTGATCTTGATGTAGGCTCTGGGGGCATTCCGATGGAATGGTGGGAGGCTTACAAGGCAGCTAATCCTAATTGGCAGTCAGTAGATATAGTGCGGCCTTCGATTTCTGGTCGCAAAGTTGTTCTCAAAAATGTTGGTGAAAAGCAAATGGAGCGATTCCAGCAGTTCACCGATGATTGGTTGGCTCAGAAGGGTGGATCTCCTCCTCCTCGTAAGCCTGTCCAAAAGGTTGCAGAAGAACCTCCGAACTGGTCTTCTGCTTTGAACATGGCAGAGAATTGGCCTGCTCAGTATGTGGATGATGTCGTTGAAGCCATTTCTAGGGAATTGGCTTCTGAGGGCGACGCTGTAGTTAAGTTCTCAACTGGGCCTAGGTCTGGTAAAGGTCAGTCGGTGCGTCCAACTGATGGGGCTTTGCGTGAGTATCGGGGATCGGATTTCACTATCAGTAAGGGATCTGGTTCTGAGTGGCAGGTGGTAGTAGACGGTCAAGCGATACCTATTAGTGGGCCTAGGGCTAGGGTGAATGTGGATGGTGAAGGTGGTCTTGTTCTTTGGCTTCAAAACCAGAGAAGGTTGATTCGCTTTAATCCATCTCCACGGCAGGCTTCTATGGCTACTGGGGTGACACCTTCTAAGAGCAAGCAGGCTTTGGCTGTTGCTAAACGCATTAGTGCAAGAATTGATGATGCTGCTGCTCAACGGTTGCGGAATGTTGAGTACCAAGAGGGTCTTAGGGATGAGGCTTTACTGAAGCGAGAAGAGTGGAGAGTTAAAGCTGAGGCTCGGGTTCAGCGGAAAGTCAATGTATTTGAGGAATACAGGCTGGCGCAATATGGCAAACGAACTTTGCCAGCAGATGAAAATGGAAGACGAACAATTATTGGGTCTAGGGAGTTCGCTCCACAACCTGTTGGCCGTCAAACTATAACGGGACGTAAATGGTTTATTGAACCTCGCCGTATTGGTTACGGTCGGATCAATGTTGAGCTTCCTGCTGAAAGTTGGACTGGACGTGTAGTGGATCAGGTGGAGGTCCGTATCCCAGCGAGAGAAGGTCCTGCTCTTACTCCTCCTAAAGTTCCTCCTAAAGATCCGAGGAATCCAGCACCAGTAACAGGTGAAGCTGCTACTCGTCTTAAGGACGGAAGCTACGTGGTTGATACCCCTTGGGGGAGGTTGCGGCTAAATCCAGATCAAGCTGCTGCGTATGATGCAGCACGAAGTAGGTTAGACACACTACGTCAGCAAGGGACTATGGGCCGTGATGACGTTGGCGGCTCTGGCAGAGCGGCGACTGTGGAACGTAGCGGAACCACCGAAGTTAAGGATGTTTTCGCAGTAAACGTCTACACAGATGAAATGTTGGTTTACAAGAACCCACGCAAGGGGCGTTGGGTTGATAGGTACGTTGAGGTGGGGGCTACGCCTGGGCCTAACCCTGAGAAAACCTTTGTTAGCGGCGAGGGACAACCCCTCATGTATGTCAAACCTGCTCCAGATGATGTGAGGATGCAATCAAGTTTGGAGGGTGGTCTTTGGGATGTTGTTGATCCACGCCCAGGAAGAGGGTTCTCTCCAGACAGGCTTCGGCTTACAGATAACTATTCTTTCAAGCCACCTGGCAGGCAGTTTAAGAGCCGTTTGCAAAGTCGTGGCTGGGTGTTTTTGGATGACGTTGATGCTGTTAAGGCATTAGAAGACGGCACTTATGTCGTGCCGCCTATAAGGTCTTTGAGGGGAACTACTATCGCAGAGAAAGAAGCGATAGAGCGTGTGTTTAATGATCCTCTTTATAGAGGTTGGGTTAAACGAGTTCAAGAAGCTACCAGACTTGAGCAGGAACTTGGTGTTCAGGCGAAGCTTAGGTACGGCACCATAAACTCCACGATGGCTGCTAAGGAAGAGATGATTCTGCGTCACAAGCAAGCGACTCAGGATGCTGTAAACGCTAAAATTAATGCTTTAGAAGATCAGATAGAACTTGGTGTAACGGGACCTTCTTACGCAATAGGTGGTTCTAAATCTCCTACTGCGGCACAGGGCGTTGAGCATAATCGTCGGGTTGTTGCTGCGTTGCGGAAACGTGCCGAGTCGTTAGACAGTATGACTGAAGAGGGCTTGTTGCGGATGGACCAGATCCGTCAGCATCTTGCCACCATTGTTCCTCCATATAGGAATGCTCGAAAAGGTCTTACAGACTTGGGTAGCGATGAGAAGTCGCTGGCTATTGTGAATGCTCATTATGTTGAGGAATCTAATGTGCTTCGCCAAATGCAGTTGGAGTATGAGGATGTTTTGACTCAAGCCCAAGGGAATACTGTAAAGGCTATGGATGTAGCTGAATCTCAAGCTGATGCTTTGAAGGTGTTGCAGGAAGCTCGGGTTAATGCTGGTTTCACGTCAGCTTATGATGAGTTGATTCAAGATTATGTCACGAATGCTATTTCGCTTGGCAAGAACGCTGAGAAGTCTTCTGGAATTTCGTCCAGAACGAGACAGCATTTGAATGGTTACATGCTCTCTGAGGCAGGTGACGAGACTGTCGAATTGTTTGAGGCGGCGTTTCAGTCAGCGGCTAAGTTGCGTGATCCCGTAGAGTTCAAATGGTTTGGTAAGAGATACAGGCAGTTCCAGAATTATTGGAAAGCTCAAGCTGTTGCTACCTCTGGGTTCGTGTTCCGCAACATGCTGGGTGGCACTTGGATCAATAATCAAATAGCTGGCGTGCCTATCTCTACTCAGATTCGTGTTGACCAAATGAGGCAGATCGCTTTGAAGCGTGCTGCTGAAGCTGGTCGCAAAGGGGATGTTGCTTGGGGAGCTAGAGAGATTGCCAAAGAAGGTAAAGCTACTCCCATATACGGCAAGATGCGTTCGGCTTCTCCTGAAGAGTGGCATGTTTTCTCCATGTGGAGCGAAAGCGGCATGGCGAATACTGGTATTACTTCGATGGAAGTTGCGTCAGCAGTTACTGAGGCTGGTCGTGGGGTACTTGAAGCTGGCACCATTAAACCGTGGAGTCGAGATTTCTATTTGTTTGGCGCTATTGGTAAATTTAATCAACGAGCAGAATTTTCGCTTCGTGGTGGTCTTGCCCATCACATAATGATGAATGGTGGAAGCAGGGAAGAGGCTCTTTCCCAGATTTACAAGTATCATTTCGATTACTCGAATCTCACTAATTGGGACCAGAGAATTAAAATGGTGATTCCTTTCTGGACATGGCAGAAAAATATTCTGCCTGTCCTTATCGAATCATTTGGTACAAGACCTCAAGCATGGGGAAGGCTCGTCCAAGTCAAGGGTGAACTTGAACTCACTTCAGAAGAAGAAGGAGTTGTCCCTCATTACTTTGGAGAGAACATGGGGATTAGGTTGCCGTTTACTGCAGGCGGCAATCGTGTGTATGCCTTACCTGATCTTCCGTTTAAGGACCTTGCTCGTTACTTGAAGGAACCCACTTCACCAGCAAGAGGTTTGGTTGAAAGTGCGTTGCCGTTCTATAAGTTGCCTATTGAGTTGTGGGCAGGTAAGCGTACGTTTGCTGACATTCCGTTCACGGGAAGATACCAACAGGTACCTCATTCGATTCGGTTGTTGCCTGGACTTATGCCTTTCCTTTCGATGTGGGGTAAAGCTCAAAAGAATGCTGCTGGGGAGTGGAAAATGCGTGACCAAGATATTTACGTCTTTGAACAAATAATGCCTATTATCGGTCGTGCTCGCCGTCTTGTCCCTAACGAGAACGATAAACAAGAACGGCTAATAACAACTTACGCTTCTTTCTTGTTTGGTCTTGGTTTGAGAACTAATACGCCTCAAGCTAAACGTGGACAGATGATTCAAGATCAGATTAAACATTCTCAAGATGCGCGAGATGCTCTCGACTTAATAGGTCGGAACGTATAATTGTTGTTATGCGTACCATTATTTCGCGGCAGGGTTGGGAAGCACGTCCCCCAAAGAAACCTTTCACACAGTTAAAGAAGTGGCGTGTCCAGGGAATAGTTGTTCACCACAGTGGAGTGAAAGAAGCTCCTAAAGGGATTGCTGCGTTGAAAGCTTTCGAGCGTTTCCACATGGATTCTCGTGGTTGGAACGCTATTGCTTATAACTGGCTGGTTGACCCTGAAGGGGTCGTTTATGCAGGAAGAGGAGCAGGAATTGTTTCAGGCGCTACGAAGGGCTGGAATAGCCGCACTGAGTCGATTTGTTATACGGGTTGGGGATTTGTCGAAATTCCACAGGCCGCAAGGGACTCGATCCGATGGCTCATAGGTGATATCCAAAGCAGGTATGAGGATAAGTTGTGGGTAAAAGGTCATCGTGACCTTGGTAATTCGACGTGTCCTGGGAATTGGTTGTATGACTGGGTGACTTCGGGCATGCCTATGCCCTTGGGTGATCCAAATAAGATTGATTGGGATGGGATCAAAGCTCACGTTGACAGGCTCAGAGAGAAGGTTTCTCATTCTCCGCTGTCTACTACCAAGAGAAGTCGTGGGGAAGCGGTACGGGCCGCTCAGGAGCGTCTGAGCGACCTTGGGTTTTCGCCTGGACCAGTGGACGGTATCTATGGTAAAAAGAGCGCTAAAGCCGTTAAAGATTTTCAAAAAAGTTTTGAAGCTTTTCTGAAACCTGACGGCGTTGTTGGCTTACAGACTTGGGATGCTTTGTTCGGTGGTTGGGCCACTGCAGCTTTCATATAGGAGGACTCATGTCCGAGGAAAAACCCGACGAAAAACCTAATACTAACCAAGGCAGAGATGTTAAAGAACAGACTAAGTTCTTACGTGAAACTGGCCTTGGTAATCAGTACCAAGGCAGTCGGCCTTTTGGAAAGTAGGAAATGTGACTGAAGTTTCTCAGAAGAATTTTGACTGGGCAGACTGGATCGAACGATCTGTCTGGACAGCAGTTGAAGCAGGTTTGGCTGTGTTCGTTATTACGGATGTGTCAACGTGGCAGGCTGCTGGTGCGGCTGCGGCGGCTGCTGGCATTGCTGCAGTTAAGACTCTCGCAAAGGCACGTTTGGGGCGTTGACCTTGTGGAAGAGGAATTCGAGGATACTTGGGCCAACTGGATGGCCGAAGAAGGCTTAGAGCTTGAGGATCAAATACATCACGAACTCTTAGCTAATCGTCACCTCATGGACATTCACGATGGCACCCATGGAACTTGGGTGGATGGCACTTTAGGTGTACTCATGGTGTTCGATGATGACGAGATCCGAGAATTTCTTGACGCTTGGCAGGATTCACGCAAGGGAAACTTAATGAGTTTGACTTCGATCATGCAATGGTTGGAGCATCTCAGTTCGTTTCTTCAGGATTGTGTGGATGCTCACGATAACCTGAACGAGTGAATAACCATTCTTTGATTACTTCATGTTCTAGGAATCCCTCTCTCAATTTCTGAGCGAGTGAGTCACGCCTACGAGCCAGTGTGCTTTTAGGTATATTGAGCACTCGTGACAGGAAGCGTAAGGATAGACCTACAACCACGAGACAGTTGTATAACCATTCTTCGTCTTCGGTGAGAGAGTCAAAGACCTCCTGCACAGCAGTGCGGAGGTCTTTGGTTTCTTTATTTTTGGATTCCCAATCAGTAACAGGTTCCTCAAATGGACGAGCCTCCATCAAGGCTTCTACTTCTGTATCTTTGAATGCCATGCGTCTACCGCTTTGGACACCGTAACGCATGTAATTAGTTTTGTATCCAGGCTCTCGACCTTTTATGCCAACGTATTCGGCTTCAGCTTGAACTTGATCTTGCAGTGGACGTAAAGAAGGAAATCTGTATTTCCTTAACTCTTCTATGAAGCGTGCTCCCTCATCGGGATCATGCATCGTTCCAAGGCAGAAGCTTGGAACTCACGCTGAAGTACGCTTTGCCTTCAGGGAACTTCCCTAAAGGTGCGTCTTCTTTGTTGATAATGTTTACCATGTCTCGATACTTCAGTTCCGCAAAGTTTTCTCTGGTTGAGGACCAGATCCAAAACCATACATCTATTTCAGATGCATCCCACCACTGTAACGCAGCGATCTTCTCAAGTTTAATCTTTAACGGAGTTTTACCCATACCCATAACTTCGACAAGGCGAACAGGGTTGCCTTGTAAATAGTCTGGGGTGTATCGAATGTGATGAGGAAGTCGATGCACTTGGAAGTCAGGACGGTTTAAACCGTACCTGACCCAAGCTGTGTTGTTTTTCTCGAAATGGCTTTCAGCTTCATCACCCATCTGCGTGTAACGCTGCTGGTATGAGCCTTGATGAAAGGGCTGGTTCATTTCTTTTCCCCAATGATCCGATAAATTTGTAAGTCGTCTTCATAAGCCACACCATTAAGTGCGTCCTCAACAGCTTTCAAATAGTTTGTTGCGTCGCCACGCAACGGACATTTCTCTGCCTCAAAGGGCGTGATCGTGACAACTGTCTCTGTTGCAGTTAATAAGCAGTGCAGTTCCACTGGCCCTTCAAACTTTGGGCCTTTGTAAAGACTCTTTATGTGTTCTTCTCTTTCCCTAGTGTTCTTAGGTGTGTAGGTCCGACCGCTCTTGGTGAAGCGAGGTCGGCCTTTCACTTTGGGTTTCCCAGGAATTGTGAAGGTGTAAGAGTCAGGTCGTTTCATCAGCAGCTTTCTGCACTAGGTTCCGTATCTGAGCTTCTTGATCGTTACGTTCAGAGAACTTGCCGAGTCTCTCATCTAGTCGTCGCACCCAATCCACGGTAGCGTCAAATGAATATCCTTGCCACAACAGACTGGAAGCAAAGGCATACATCGTTGATGATCTGTCTTGCGTGTTGAGGTCTTCCCATATCTTCTTGGCTGTGCCTTGGAAGCCGTCCTTCGGGGAGAAGTCTTTGGAAGGTTGTTTCAGTTTGGGTTTGGTTGCTTCGTACAGAGGGAGGAGAGATCTGATTAACGAGACAGGTGTTCTCTTCTCCCATGCTTGTTCGATGAACTTTGAAACATCCAGCATCCCTTCCCCGTCAGGATCGAAGACTTCATGTCTTCCTTTGTTCCGTTTATCTGGGTAGGGAAGCCTTAAACAGTTACCTATTCTGTTTGGTTCGAGTGAAACCTGTTTGGGGTAAACCTCACGAGTGGGGACTTGAACTATTCTGCAAGCTCCGATCATGGCGTTGCGCCCTATCGAAGCTGAGATTGGTTCTCTTAGGTATACCCATACGTGGTATCCCTTGCTCTTCGATGTTTCTTTCCATGCTTGAATGCTCTTAGCTTCCAACAATCGAATCAGGTTGTCAGCGTGGACGCTGGAAGTTTCTCCTTCGTCTAGGTCTACTGCTAGCCAGTCCACTAGCCACACTCCGCTTTTCTTCCAGAGTGGGTAAACCCCGAGGGCTGGCCCTTCCCCTGTTAGGTGTTGAGAGATGCGTTCTTCTGTGACTGGTGCGTAGTCGCCGCCCTCCTCTAGGAGAGGGGTAACCCCCTTGGATACATTTGCAAGGTACCCCCCTCCATGAAGAGTGGCGAATTTTTTCTGGTTTGATTTGGTTATTCGACCCATCTGTCATCACCTGGAATGTCACTCTCGTAATACTCACGAACCAGTCCGCATTGGGGGTCCATGTAGTAGTCGATGGGTGGGTTGGTTACATGACACGGTGGTCGCTTGTTCTTGCAAAGATCCAAGGACACCGAAACTGAATGGATTCTTCGTTCAACGTCAGACAATTTAGGATTGTCTCGTTGGCGGAATACGTTTAACTGCAGGATGGCGTATTCATCTGCATTGAATTTGCCATCATCCATTCCTCGTGATGTGCCACGAGTTGAGCTTTTCCCTGATTGGTGGATGAGAGCTACTGGAAGATTCTCTGTTTCCGCCCATTCCTTTAACCCTTTAAGCACAGTGGATACCCCTTCGTATCCTGCTGCGCCTGGGAGTTGTTCAAGGAAATCGACCATAACGAATCTCGGTTTAGCTTGCCAGTAGTCCTCGCATTCACGCATCGCTTCCGACATGTCGGAGAACGATAAAGCATTAGGGAATATCTTAATCCTATTTAGGAACCCATCTTTGGCTTCTCGGATCTCGTTAAGAACAACCTCGTCCTCTGTGCGTAAGGCTTCCTCTACTTCGGCCAGGTTCCGTTGATAGAGAAGGGCATACAACTTAGAGACAACAAGAATTTCTGGTTCGTCTGGTGTGTAGACAACTCCATGAAAGTCTGGGTCTTCTAAGAGGTTGCGTGCCATCGCTGAGAGGATGACTGCGGACTTGCCGCTGTGTGCTCTGCCTGTGACAACGAGTACGTCGCTAGGCCAAACGCCTCGCATCTTCTGGTCTATGTCGTTAAGACCTAGATAGAAGCAGTCGTGGCTTCCTTTGGCGTATTCGACCCACCGTTCTACAGCGTCAGAGGTTGGTCTAAAAAATTTGTATTGGCTCTCTCCCTCGGGGAGATCATGCCCTTCAAGAAGGGCGTCGATCTCCTCCGTGGTGAGGGCGACTGCTCCGCCCTCCTCCATTAGTTGCCCTTATAGGCGAACTCTTGGAGTTCTTGTCGTCGGGCGAGCCAGTCCCATTCGATGGCATCCTCTTGGGTTTGTCCAGAAGCTTGGTCCCAGACTTTGAGGGGGACATTGCTGTCTCCATCATTTACCCAGATGCCTACGTCACGGGCAACTTGCATTCCCAGACGGGCGAGTGCATCTTTAGACACTGAGAAGTTCGGGAAGTTCTTCCCTGTCTTCGTTACGTCTGTAGTGCCGTCTGCTTTTTCTTTCACTTCGTACACCTTGATTGTGCCGCCGTTCTCGTCGGCCCATTCATTGGGTTGAAATGCCAGAAGGTTGAACGCTGTCTGGTTTTGTTCAGCGTTCTTACCCAAGCAGAAGTCAACTCGCTTGTATACACGCCCAGTCATCTTGCCTCCTGCTGGAGCAGCTTGCGCTGGTGCAGGAGCGGCAGCTACTGATGTGGCTGTCGGGCCACTCGGAGCGGCCTGCGTGGGGGCGCTTGCTTGACTATCTGAAGACCTGGAAACGCCGCTTTTCAGGCGACGCATCACAACCCCATCGGGAGACAGATCTATTTCCTGTCCCGATTGGCGAAGGACTTCCGTCTTCACAGTTTCAAACAAGGCGGTGGCTTCGGCAAGAATGCCTTCGTCACCCATGGACTCAGGGACGCTGCGCTCTATGGAGAGCGTATAGTCCGCTGTTTCATATGGTGCTTCACTTACTTTTTGGGTGAAGCTGACTGTTAGCTTTGCTGTATCAGTCATATTTTCCTTTCTCCCTGATTACCAAGGATTCTCTCCGAGGTGTTCACCTCGGCATTTGCCTGCCTGCCAGACAGGACACCATTTAGGGGAGCAGTGCCAGCCTCCCCAGTTCATAGGCCATGGTGTTTGGTTCGACATAATCGTCGGCACCATTGACCAACACAATTCCGTAAATGCCATCTTATCCTTATCGGTACGCACAATAGGGATTATTTGCACTTTGCCATTTACCAGTACACATAACACGAAGTCTTCTGTGTCGAACGCCAAACAGTAAGCGTGACTTTGTATGTCCCAACGCTTCTTCTCCCAAGGTTCGTATTCTCGGTTGGGATTCTTCCAATCCCATATAGCTCCAGAAGCGTCAACCCAGTCAGCGGTACCAGTCAGTATCAAGTTCACGTTGTTTCTTACCCCTAGGGATAACTCAAACGATTTCTCTATGCCAACAGGATTGAGGTCTGGCATCACTTCTCTGTGCCACACTTCGACGTTCGCTAAAGCAACGTCTACGATTTTCTCGTAGCTGTGTCGCCAGACTTCTATCTTCGGTGCTTCTTCAGCTATATATGTTTCAGCAATGTCTAATAGTTCATCGACAGTTGGCAACGTGTCTTCGTTCATCATGTGTTCGCCATAGGTTTCTATGGCGTGATGAACTGCGTTGCCCCTCAGCAGATCTGAGGTTTCTTTTTGGCTTACAAGTTTGAACCGCTCTTGTCTTGCTTGCTCAGGGCATCGCAAGAAAGTGTTGATCCAACTTTGCCTTAATCTAATTTCAATCATATTTCTCCCATCTCCCTTTACCCCTAATGTGGGTGCCCAGCAGGGAGAGGAACTGGGCACCCACAAGATTAAATGGGGGG
>CEVZ01246353.1_pt1 | contig 18639 bp, 31 predicted proteins | sample 361371 | NCBI WGS metagenome assembly CEVZ01 (sample SAMEA2620217, study PRJEB7988) | marine metagenome | isolation source: saline water (ENVO:00002010), including
CCAGCACCTAATATAGCACCAACACCCCCGGCAAGTTTTGCACCAGCGGCTACTCCTGTTATAGCGGCGCCAATTGCTCCAACTTGTCCAGCTGTTTGTGAATCTAATCCGAAAGATGATACTTTAGAACTGATTTTTCCGATAATATCTTTTACACCTCTACCAGCAGTATTCCCTCCTAATCTTCCAGCGGCCGCGGCACCGATAGCACCTAAACTTTGATTTTCATATTGTGCTTGATACTGTACTTGAAGATTGCCTGGTATTGGTAAGACAAAAGATGTTAGATATTCTTTCTTACCTTTACTATCTTTTATAGTTTGATTATTTCTTTTTAATGCATTAATGATTATATAATGCTCATCATCTAAATCTCTTGGAAAAACTAAAGATGTTGTCTTTTTCTTATTTCGATATAAATCAGCTAATTGTCCTTTTGGTGCCCTATTCTGAATTTTTCTAAGAAAGTGTTCTCTACCAGATATTCTAACACCATTACCATCAAATTGTATATTAGATTTTATTGTTCTACCAGCAACATCAGTAATAGCTTTGATGTTATCTCCTAAACTTATATTGCCATTTCCGAAAGTAATTGCCATAGTTATATATATCCTTATGAGTTATAAAGGTAAATTTCAGCCAAAGTTTCCTAAAAAGTATAAGGGCGATCCGACTAACATTATTTATCGTTCTTTATGGGAGCGAAACTGTATGGTATATTTTGATCAAAACCCCGGTGTATTGAAGTGGGCTTCTGAAGAATTAATTATCCCTTACAAGTCTCCTCTTGATGGAAGATGGCATCGTTACTTTCCCGATTTTGTTATTCAAGTAAACAATAAACATAATATAAAAGAAACAATAGTTATAGAAGTTAAACCCCATAAAGAAACTAAAGAGCCAAAGCCCCAAAAGAACTTGACACGTAAGTATTTATACGAGGTAAAAACATGGAGTATAAATAAGAGTAAATGGGAATACGCAATTGAGTATTGTAAAGACAGAAAATGGAAATTTATGATACTTACAGAGAAAGAACTATTTAAAAATGGCCACAGTTTTTGACGATTTACTACTAAGAGGTGTTCGTAAGGGTGAAATGCCTGCTCGTACTCAACAATCAAGAGACTGGTTTAGAGATCAAGCTAAAACATCTGGAGTAAGAGGCGATAAAGGTGCTTCTCAAATTGTTAGAGATAGAACTCGTATGACAACTCGTAATATGATTGGTAAGATGTACTTCTTCTATTATGATCCGAAGCATAAAGCGACATTGCCATACTACGATAAATTTCCTTTGATATTCAAAGTAGCACAATCTAAAGGTGGTTTTGAAGGTATCAATATGCATTATCTACCATATAGACTACGTGCTAAGTTAATGGATTCACTTTATGATATAACAAACAATAAAAGATTTGATGAGTCAACTAAACTTAGAATATCTCATCAACTACTATCTTCTGCTACTAAATATAAGTGGTTTAAACCTACTTATAAGAAATATTTAACGGCTCATGTACGTTCTCGTTTTATAGAAATAGCACCAACAGAATGGGATATTGCTTTATTTTTACCTGTTGAATCTTTCGAAAAGAGTAGAAAAACGTCTGTATGGAGTGCAAGTAGAAATGCCATTTAACGTAAACAATCTAGTAACATCATTGAATAAAACTGGTGTTGCTCATGCTTCGCATTATGAAGTGCAAGTAAACGGCCCCGGTGAATTGGGTGTTGAAGAGAGTATGATGTTTCGTTGTGATAGTGTAGATTTACCAGGAAGAACTTTACAATTCGCTGAACAAAGAATATATGGACCAATGAGAAAAGTTCCATATGCTGGTGTTTATGCTGACGCGGCCGCTACTTTTATTCTAAGTGAAGATATGCGAGAAAGAGAATACTTCGAATTATGGCACCATAAGATAATAGGTTCTGGTGTGTTTAATAGTGGTGGTAATGGTAAATATAATCCAGCTTACTATGATTTAATCGTAGGAACAGTTACTATTAGACAATATGGTAATGCGGGTGATATTATGAGCATACACACTTTGCAAGAATGTTATCCATTAGCAATAGGGCCCATTCAAATGAGTTGGAGCCAATCAGAAATAGTTAAACAAACTGTAGCATTTGCTTATAAAGATTATAAATCAGTCTTTAATAAAAGCGATCAATCTAGGCCTGGGTCCACTTTTGGGTTAAGCATTGGCAGAGGGGGAATTTCGGGATCGTTAAATATACCAGGATTCGGGAATGTTTCTGCTACAGACGGATTAAAAAATATAGTAGGTGCAATTAACACACCATTTGGATTGATACGTAAGATATAATATTATAGGAGTTGTAATGTCTTTACCACAATTAGTGTCTCCAGAATTTACGATGGAGATACCCTCAACTAAACAAAAAATAAAATTTCGCCCATTTCTAGTAAAAGAAGAGAAGATACTTCTTATGGCTATGGAAAGTGGTGATCAAAGTGATGTTTCTAGAACTGTAGAACAGATACTTGGTAACTGTATAATTGATGATGTTGATGTATCTAAATTAGCTACATTTGATATAGAATATCTTTTTCTACAACTCAGAGGAAAGTCTGTAGGAGAAGTTATAGAACTGCAATTGAAACATACTAAAAAAGATTCAGAATGTAAACACGTAACACAATTTAATCTTAATTTAGATGATATAAAAGTACAAGGTGATATATCAGATGGTAAGATAATGCTTGATGATAAAATAGGTGTTAAAGTTAATTATCCCACATATAAAACAATATCTGATTTATCAAAAAGACAAGTTGAAGATCAGACAGAAATGGCATTTAAAACAATAGCTTTGATGGTTGAATATGTGTATGATAAAGAAAATGTATATTCAGATTTTACAGAAGAAGAAATGGAAGACTGGATAAATCAATTAAATCAAAATCAATTTGAAAAGATAACTAATTTTGTTCAAAATGCACCTAAGTTGAAACAAGATATAGAATGGACTTGCAATAAGTGTGGTGAGAAAGATAAAATCTCTCTGGAGGGCTTACAGTCTTTTTTTACCTAGGGTTGATACACAATTCGCTAAGTAATTACTATCAACTCAATTTTTCACTTATGCAACATCATAAATACTCTTTAAATGAGTTAGAAAATATGATACCTTTTGAACGTGACATTTACATTCATTTACTGAAACAACATTTAGAAGAAGAAGCTGAGAAAAGGAAAACTGAGAGATGACAGCAAAAAAATTACAAAAAGGTTCTAAATATGAAAAGTTAGATACTAACAATGATGGTGTAGTATCTGATATTGAAATGGAAGATTGGAAAATGAAAGAAGAAGTTGAAAGACAAAATAGAAAACAAATGCATCAAAGAAATATGGCTTGGGTTGCATTGGGATCAATGTGTGCATTCACACTAATAATGTTTACACCATTTATTCCTGATGAAAGAATTAAGCTATTAAGTGATGTATCAAACTTATTCTACTTAGCACAAGCTGGTATTGTTGGCGCCTTTATGGGGTTTGCCGCATTCGATAAGAGTGGAATGAAAGGAAAATAATGGCTTTACCTAGAGTCAATACAGCACAAGGCCCTTCCGGGGCTTCTGTTGCTCAAGCAAAAAAACAACAGAAAATGTCAATTGATTTGGCAGTTCATGATAATCAATTGCTTACTGGTATTCAAGGCTTTTTAAGTTCTATGAATGATACATTAACTAAAATGTTTGAAATTCAGAAAAGAACACTTGAAGAAATGCTTGAACAACAGATGCTGGCTTTAGGTAAAAATCAAGCTAAAGGTAGAGATACAGATGTAGATGGAGATGATGTACCAGATGGAGACATTGCTAAGTTAAGTGGATTACAAAAGAATATCATAAGAATTTTAGGTACTCTAGGTGCATTAGGAGCCGCATTTGCTGGCTTTCGTGGGTTTTTAAATCCATTAAAGAATGGACAACTAGCAATAAGATTGTTGAGAGCAATCTATATGACGCCCATAAGAATGTTTAGAGGAATACTAAGACAGATTAATAGAATACCTTGGGTAAATAGATTAACTACTGCAATTAGATCAAGAATTAATGGTATTATAAATTTCTTCTTTCAAGGTAGAAGAAATGCACAGACTGGAAGATTTCAAAGACTGGGTTTAGTCCCTCGTGTTATAGCTAGAATTAGATCCATTATTAATAGTATATTTGATAGATTCCCTAAAATTAGTATAGGTGGGTTAAGAGGAAAAGATGGAGCATTTGCTAAAATTGGTGGCTTTTTCAGAAGAGTTCTTAGTCCCATTAGAGCAGTAGGTACATTTATAGCTAATAGTAAAATCTTTAATAATCCATTAGTTAAAGGTGGTACTGCACTTTTTAAAACTGTATTTAAAAAGATATTATGGCCACTGGGTATACTCATATCTGCATATGAAGGAATTAAACAAATGTTTGATTCAGATGAAGAGACAATTTTTGGTAAATTTGTAGATGGTATAACTACTGCGATTGGTGATTTCTTTGGAGCACCATTAGATATGTTAAAGAATGGATTAGCTTGGTTGTTAAGAAAAGCATTCGGAGTAGAACTAGGGGAAGATGGTAGAGTTAAAGCTGAAGAAGGTGTTATTGGAAAAATAATACAAGGTATTATGGATTTTAGTTTTGAAGATTTGATTAAAGGTTTGTTAAAATGGCCATTTGATTTAGTTAAGGGTGCTGTACTTTGGATTAAGCAATGGTTTACTGGTGAAGAGGGTGAAGATCCATTTAAGAGTTTTAAGAATAATCCAGTAATAGAAATATTTTCATCTATAATAGGTTTTATGGACTTAGTTAAAGATTGGGTTATAGAACAGATAAAGAAAGTGCCATTTGTTGGTAAACTATTCAAATCAGATGAAGAAAAATTATTAGCTGAAATTGAAGATAAAAAAGCTTCCGTAGATGCTTTACAAAGAAATGCGACTACTCAGAAAGATTTGTTAGATGCTGAAGAAAAAAAGATAAAAGAACTTAAAGATATGATAGCATCTGGTGAGTTTGATGAAAGTTGGTTTGGTATTGGTATTGGTATTAATTCAGCAGAAGAAGCCATGAAAAATATAAAAAAGATAGAAAAAAGAAAAGCATTTTTACTATCACAGCAACAAACAACTACAGATAATATAGATGCTCTTAAAGAAGAAATGGCAGAAATAGAAGAAGCACTTAGACTTAAAAAGGATCTTCTAGCACTTGAAGGAACCCCAACTGCATCAGGTAATGGTGCTGGAGCTATGGTATTACCTGGACATCCTATATACGGAACTTCATCAGGAGATATTGCTCTTGATAATTCGAATAATTCACAAACAACTATAAATGCATCAGAAACTATAACTGGTGGTATGGTAGTACACCCTAGAGGTTATACTAACTATCTTGAAGGCAGATTTGCTGGGCCGTAATGCTTTGGCTACTTATAGTTATATTACACGGAACGGAAATACAAGAAGATGTCTATTTCAATGATTTGGATACGTGCCTTGGATATGCACAGAAAATCAGAGATCAAAACACACACCAGCAAACCGCATTCTCTAAAGTTTATGTCACGACTTACTGCATTCCTAAAAAGAAAGAATAAAGAAGTACTAAAAAAGCCCGCTGAAGAAACAGAGGCTTTAAAAGAAATGGGTATACTAAAATAAAAAAAGGGCGACATTAAGCCGCCCTAGTAGAGAGAGAAAAAGAAAGATTAATCGTCTTCTGCTAACTTCTCAAAGAATGAGAGGTTTTCATCATCACTATCAATCTTCGGTTCAGAAGCTTCCTTCTGTTTTGGCATTTCAACAACATTATCTTCAGCAGTTTTAACTGAAGGAGCAACTGTTGAAGCACCTTCTAAACCTAATACCATATTCAGCTTTGCTTGTAATTCAGCATAGGTTTTGAAATGCTTTCTATCAAGAAATTCATTGAGAGAAAACATTGACTCATAAACTTTTTCAAGTTTATCGTCATCACCATTTTCAAGTGGTGATACTTCAGCAAACTCCGACTTATCGTAATTACGATAGCCTTCAACATTACGAATCTTTAATTTCAAATCGCAACCTTCCCAAAAGTCAAATGGGTTAGTAGCAGTTTCATCTTCAAATTCAGGGTTCATTTTTTCATTGAGTTTGTCAAAGATTTTCTTACCAAACTTATAGAGTCGAACTGTTCCTTCGTTCTCTGGGTTTGATGGATCTTTCACTACATAGATGTTTGCAATGTAAGATAATCTTCGCTTTTGTTTACGAGCCTGTTCTTTACCAGCTTCAGTTCCGTTATTCCATAATGTAGAATTATATTCACTAACGGGATCTTTCTCATTAAAAGTTGTCAATGAGTTTTCGATATACCATTTTCCAGATGGACCTTGAAAACCATGTGAAAAAGTTCTAACCCAAGGTAAGTCTTCACCTTTTGGTTCTGGTAAAAATCGAATAACTGCATAGCCGTTTCCAGCTTTATCTACAGTTGGTTTCCAGAAGCGATTGTCTTCTGCGGCTCCTTCTGCAGGTGCATTTATTTTTGAAGTTTCGGTAACTAACTTGCTCAATGAACTTGAGCGGGATTTTTTAAGTGCGGCAAATGATTGTGCCATAGTCGTGTCTCCTTGTATATTTGAGTATTTGTGTATTTAATTTGTCCAATATAACATAATATAAACTGCTTGTCAAGTCAATATTTAGAACTACCTGAAGAAAAATATTTGTTTCTATAACTATTAGCTGATGTGTCTTCTTCTTTCACCATACTAATTTTTGAAACTTTCTTCGGCTGTGTTGATGAAGCCATAATAAATTGATGATTAATATAATCTCCGTATTTCGTTCTCCATGCAACTTCTTCTTCTAACATCTTGACTCTTTTTTTGAGAGAGTTATTTTCCTCTCTCAATTCTTTTAATTCTCCAACATATCTCTCTACTTCGTTATTCATTGAAAGTCTCCAGAATAATTTGTTTCGATTTAGTCTTGTCGATATTAATATAACTATACAGAAAAGGAGTGTATTTGTCAAGTAAAAAAATAAAATCTTTTATCATTTTATCTTCACCCGAATAATATTCCCATACTTTCGTAAAGTCAAGTAGCTGATTTATAGCTACTAATGTATTTATATGTACTCTATCCCTTAGATATAATTTAAAAGCCATAGGGTGTACAACTCCATCCATTTTACAATCAAAATGTATATTGAAATTTGAATCGTAATCTTTGAGAGTTTTTATATCTTCTTTGAATTGATATGAAAATGATTCTATACTTTTCTGCCACTTTTTATGAGCCACCATTGCTCTTCCTTGTGACATACCAAATATGTATTCATCTTCAGCTATGAAATTAGCTACAAGATATTTTATAAAGTCATCTCTTTTATATATTCTAGCTATCTTTTCAAACTGATAATGATCTCTTCTTGTGCGAAAAGAGTTTTCGTTTACTTTTATCTTGCCGTTATATTTAAAGTAATCATAACTTTTAGTTTTAAAATGATTACGAACGGCAAGATAAGTTGTATATGCTTCCAATCCATTCATTATAAAGGTAACTTTGATCCTTTCGGTGTCGATAAAAAGTTTAAATCTACGGCTTCTGCCTCTATCTTAGCTTTAATAATTGCATTTAATAGTTTAGCCGCAACTTCTATCTCCATATTATTTTGTTCACAATACCACACAACTGCTTCCATGTATGGTATTCTTTTGTCTACTACAACTTGTTCAATAGTCGTAGAAAACTTACTCACGTTCATTACTTCTAGTGCCATTTACTTTTTCCACCTATAAAATATGTGACTTTCAATCCTAGCGGTTCTTTTCTTTTGTTTTGCCCAACTAGGGGTTACATAATAAGCATGATAATGTGTAGCACCATCTGTAGGATCTATAATATAATTATAGTTATATAAAAATGTTCTAGCTAACATCATAGTTTCACGCCATAAATTCTCGTCAGCTTTAGGTGGTACATCTGATTTCCCATCACAATACCAACTAAACTGACATCTATTTTTCACCGGGTGTCGGAGAGTAGGATCCTTCCAAGATTTACGTGTCGGTCCTTGATAGACTACTTCGCAAACTTCATTAGGAAATCTACTATCTAACACTCTATTCATAACAACGTGTGAAACGGCTAACATAGCCGCTTTACTTTGATTTCTTGCCTCCCAGTACATATTCTCTGCGAGACATTGTTGTTCAGACGTATGTATTTTTATACGTTTATCTCCAACTAATAAAACTTGGGAATGTGCAGTTGCAACAAACCCAAATAAAACTACAAAAGCTATTATAATACACATATACATAGCCATTTTTTTTAGTTCTTTAAAAAATGTTCTTTCGAATTTTGTATTAAGACTTTTTAAATCAACCATAGATTAACTATACTAGATTTAAACCTCCGTGTCAAGTAATTTATTTTATAGAGTCAGCAAGTGAATCGAATACATCATAGATGCTTACTTCTGAACTGTTAGGTTCATACACACACTTATATTCTTTGGGACAATCATCAAACTTTTCAACCACGGCACTTTCGTTTGTATTCTGTGCGCCTTTATACACACATATTTTTTTGGATCTCACAATTTTTCTACCAGCTAATCTACAAGTAGTATATTTTGGAGGCCTGTCCCTAGTACCCTTTCTTATTTGTTGTTCTCTTGTCATAGTAGTAAAGCCACTACGAGGCTGTAAATTAATAATATTACTTGGACCACCTGGATCAGAGGTCCACATTTTCCCTCCTGCAAAGCTGTTTACAGGAATTAATATAAAGCTGATTAATATTGCAAGTTTTAGTGCCACTTTGCGAACAGAGGTGATGTTTGGAATATCCAATATCCACCCCACCCTATCATACCAACAATAGCGGCAATTCCTAGACTAATGAAAATAATATTAATTAGTCTTTCTCTGGCTTCTTGTTGTGCATAAATCTGTTCTTGCCTTTGTTTTCGTATTTTACCTTGCATACGAATCAATTCGTCCCAAGCTGAAGTACCATGTGTAAACATAATGTACTGCTTCAATTCATATTCCATTTCCTCTGCTTTCTTCTTAGCGGCAAAAGCATTCATAGCCTCTTCCTCTATAGAAGAACCAGCAAATAGTTTTTTGAATAACGGTGGATTCTTAGCATTTTTTTCTGATTGTTTAATATCAGAAACAGCACCCATCCAACGGCCTATATCACTATACATGGACTCCACGTCCTTCCCTATAGCGATACCTTTTTTAATCGTGTTAAATGCGGTGCCGGCAATGGCAATTGCCGATACAGGATCAATCATACATATCTCCAATTTAGAATGAAATAATCAAACTCACGATACGTATAATAAATTACAATCTGTATTACTATTTAGACAATAGAAAAAGGGAAGAAATCATAAATCTCTTCCCCTTTAATCTTAGATGCTACGTAGGGCCGCTACGTTATTATTCCCTAAAGTATCTTACTACTTCTGTCCCTTTAAAGGGCTATGAAGGCCTCGTACTGAGACATCTAAGTGAAAGTGTGTTGGAGGGACTTGGGTACACCCTCAACTGAAGAACCAAGATACCATTTCTTAAATCTTCAGAACCTAGTTCCGTCAGGTATGACAATGTGACACAACGTATTTCTACAACCATGCCTGGGTACCACCCCTAACTAGTCAAGTTCGAATGTCCTGGTGACACTCTCTTCCTTGCACAACACGGATACCCCGTCGGGTATTCTAGTAAACTGGTGAGAATGTTTCTGTTTCCAAGTACATTCTCAAACTCAGTTAAATTAAGCCGCTAGGGCGTAATCAACAGGCGCAAAATTATCGTTTGCATTTAGTTAATGTTCTACTCTAACATACTTTTCTACTAGTCGAACCTATTTCGCCCCCATCAGAAAAAGATAAGATAAGCAATACCACCGATTAATATTATATCAGCACTAATGCTCCATAAAACGTATAATCTAAACAACCATTTGCTCAATTTTTGTACTAGGGGGTTCTTCATCTTTACCTCCCAGTATATTAAATTCTACTATCATATCTCATCTCCTTTTGGTGGAGGCGTGGGGTATCGCACCCCAGTCCTAATAGTGTTCAGTTAGTATCAACGAACACTCTATTTATAACATATGATTCGCTATATGTCAATACTTAATTGATTATAACCCCATTTTTTTTCTTTGCATTGCCAACATTCACCACAATGTCCTTCTATCTGTATTAAACAACTTTGAGTATTAGATATATCAATGTTAAGCATTCTTGCTAAATCTATAATATGATATTTGTACAAATGTAAAAATGGTGCTTTAACCCAATCTTCTGTTATTTTCCATGGACGATAAGGCCTAGAATCAGTATCAAACTCAGAAAAATATTCTGTTGGTGGTGCTAAGTTAATACCTGTGTAGATGTAATCATAGTTTAATTTTTCTTTTATATGTAATAGTGTTCTCTGTATTCTAAATCTATGATCGGTTGTAACTTCTTTTACACTAATAACACTTTTACCTGCTGGAAATGGACCACTATCAAAACCATCTTTTCTTACGATATTAATAATATCAACATCTTTTAGTATGTTATATAAAACTAAACTATCAATACCACCACTCATAATAATAGCAGAATTTTTCTTATGTTCTATATCAACAACTCTTCTGTCCCAATCTGGTCCACAAATATATGTCAAGACTTTTCACCTGGAATATAATTAAATATTTCATTAATCGATTTTTCATCTGGTGAAAAATTAATATTACCACCCATTTCTATAATACAAGCATCATTCTCAGAGCCTAATTGAACTAAAGCCCATCTACCAGTTTCAGAATCAGCAAAGAATACTGTCGGCATAGCACCTGTTTCTCCTGTCTTCATTAAAACTTCTGCTATACCCGTTAATAATGGGCGAACTTCACCTGCTACCATTAATTCCATTGCTTCCCATTTTGGCATACATCTTATATTCTTTTGCATAATCCATATGTTATATTCTTTTGCTGGAACGGCATGACAACTATACAAAAGAAACATTAATACCCATAATACTATAAAAAAACCTGGTAATCTCCATGCCTTATACATCTCTGTATCCCTCTTTACCATTTTCTTCTCCGTAAATTTTAATTTTTTCTCTTAGAGATGTTACCCAAGTATCTCTTTTTTCTATAAATATTTGTGGACTTTCACCATCTACAGCAATAACAATAACTAATTGATCAACTGGTATTTTAGTCCTCTCTTCATACATAACACAATAGGCCGCACCTTGCTGAAAATAATTACTAATATAATCTTTCTTTTTAAGTTTTCTGGAAGTTTTGAAGTCAATAACAGAAAGCCGATTATTCCACTCAGCGACACAATCTACTCTACCCGCCACTTTTAGATAATCAGAATATAGACTAGCTTCTTGACAATGTATATTATTTATATTATCTGTAAGAATATTTCTTAGAGAATTGAAAGTTTCTTTATCAGTTGGCATAAACTTATTTTCGTCAAGTTTATTATTGATAAAGTCTTCACACATTTGATGTACTTTAGTACCTCTTCGTGATGCTTGAGTAGATATACGATTGGCTTCTTTTTCGCCAACTCTTTGTCTCCACTCAAGAATACCTTTTTTGTTGAAGTGTCCTAGTACTGTTGTGATAGATGGATACTTTTCACCTGATGGTGTTACGTAGTATCTTTTTTTATCTATTGTTTCAGTTTTAATTTCTGGAATAACATAATCTAAATGAGTAAACATCACAAATCCATTGTATACTTTCCCTTACGAACACCAGATCTATTCAAAGCATTCACATTTTTAACTGTTTTATTTGTTCTACCACCAACTTGATCAGCTAAAGCTGAGTTAGGGTGTGCTTCTGCGATACGAGAAAGATTTTCTTTCCAACCATTATCATTCTTTAAACCAGTTCCACTAATCATATTTACTTTAAGAAACTGTTGTGTCATATTTGGATTATCTTTTAGAAATTCTTCTCTGGCTGACATTGACATTACTTCTGTAAAATGTTCACCAGTATCTTCATTCTTAAATGTATACTCTGGCATTATATCTCCTCAAATAGCAAAACTTTCACCACACCCACAAGATGCTTTTGCGTTAGGGTTAAGTACTTTTAAATAACTTCCCCCTAACTCTTCTACATAATCAACTGTGCAACCGAACACAAACATTTCAGCCATGGGATCTAACCATAAGTTTTCAACTGTTGGGGTTTTATCAGTAGTACCCCACTCATATGTAAAACCCGAACAACCCCCACCTTTAACAGATAGAGATACGTTCGGGTTCCCAACTCGGGCTAGATACTCCTTAGCTTTTTCAGTTACATTAAGAATCATAGTATATTATTTATATGTTATTGTCAAGTCTTATTTCTTAATATTCCAAATCTGACAAAGTAAGTCTACATATTTTTGATACTCTTCTTCAGTCATTTTATCTCCTAGAATGTAGATTTAGGTTCAGAGTCTTCTATATTCACAACAAAGTCACCAGCGATTATCTGTGCAGATAAGTCGGCAATTTTCGCTTTAACGTCTGCTGAAATTTTACTATCAAACTCATAGAATGGTGCAAGTGAAGCCCCACCTTTTGCCATCATAGTCCAATCGTGATATTCTTCTGCACTCCAGTTACCACTTTTGACAAGCCCTATTGCATGATCTATAGCATTCTCCATATGCCATAAAGCAGAAGTAACAACAACGTCTGTTCCACCTTCTTCTTTATTCATATCGTTCACGTTACCAAATGCTAGTATACCTTTTTCTCTACAAGCATCAACAACACCAGCCCGTTCAGCATATAGTATATCACAACCAGCTTCAATCTGTGCGAAAGCGGCTTCTTTCGCTTTTGGTGGATCATACCAAGAACCGATATAAGTTACTTTAAACTCACACGCAGAATTAACAGACTTAGCTCCGTCCATAAACGCATGGAATAATCTATTTACTTCACCGATGGCATAACCACCTACCATACCGATTTTATTTGAAGTTGTCATACCACCAGCGATGATACCCATCAAATAGCAGGGTTCGTGAATATAGTTATCAAATACAGAAAAATTATTTCCGTGAGGCTTGAATGGATCGCCCATTAAAAATGCAATGTTATTATAATCATCAGCAACTTTTCTAGCTTCTTTACTAATACCAAAAGCCTCACCAACAATCATATTTACCCCACTATCGCAATACTCTCTCATAACTCTTACGTAGTCTGTATTCGCAGTACTTTCAGAATATTGATATTCTATCTCACCACGTTTTTCTGCGGCAACAAGAGCAAGATGTAATCTCGCTACCCATTTCTGTTGTGTTGGAACTGTATATATTCCTGCTACTTTTAATTTACCACCCGCAAAAGCTGGCCAAGACGATAGTGCGGCTAAAGCAGTAGCAGTACCGATACCAAAGTCTCTTCTATTCATTCTTAAAATCATTCAGATATCTCCTTTTCTAGACAAAAAAAAGGGGAGCAAAGGCTCCCCAGGTTAACAATTTATTTTTAGTTGTGTTTTCAATGTTTCTTTCCTTTAAACAAATCATAGTATATATAAACCTCAATTATTCAACAAGTTCACCAGTAGTAATATATTTCATCAGTTGCATAATCCATACGTGATGTGGATAACCTAACCAAAGCCATTCATACATTAATTGAACATAGTATACTGCTATAACAATATACATTGTGAGTTTGAAAGTAAAAGCTTTTAACTCTTTTGTCTCTCTTACTCTGTCCATAATGGCTTACCAACCTTCTGATATCGCCTCGTTAATCCCTTCATTTATTCCAAAAGCAAAAGCTATTAACATTATCAAACCAAATATAATAAATGGAGAAGATAATATTAACCACCAATATGTTCTGAAAATTCCATAGTTATGTTTCTTTCTATAAGCACGTTTTCTTTCGAACCAATGTGCTATCCATTTTAAGACACCTTTAATACCATCTCTAATCCATTTATTGAAAAAGTGTCTAACTAATCTAACGACTATTAATATAGGAGAAGTAATTACATCAAATATTAATAATGCTATATCTACAAAAGCATCAATAAAACTATCAATGTTCCATAGTTCTTTTACTTTTCTACTTACCCTTTGCTTGACGCCTTCTTTTATTACGGGCTTTTCTTTTTCTTGAGCCAATTTTTCTTCTTCCAGTAGAGGGTTTATTCTTATGTGGCCAGGGCATTAATCAGTTAACTTTGCTACAAATGTATCAAGTCTTTCATTTGCAGGGATAAAGCCCTTTCTTCTCATTCTAGTCCAAACACCTTCAATACCGACATCAATACCCGTTCTAGTACCCTCTTTTAATCCAATTCGATATGAGGTGATACCACAACCAATTAAAGCAAAAAATATAATTAATACTTCATATAAACCCATATTATTCTCCGTAGTGTTTTATAAAATTTTGTATGTTTATTCCGTATGCATTGTCTGTTGTTAATACGTACATTTCTTCTTCTGGTAAAACAAATGTAAATCTAATATTATTATGTTTATTCATAAACCAATTTAAATAAGCTACTCTGTGGATATTATCTGTAGCATTCGCATGAGTTTCAATGCCATATCCTTCAGTATTCTTATATATGTTATCAGTTGACTTTTTCTCATCTGCTAAGAGAAAATCAAATCCCAAACAAAATAACTTAGTGTGTCCTTTTCTGATAGCTTCTAACATAGCATTCATTCCAGCATTTGAACGTCTTCTAGGAACACCAAATTCTTTATCTTCAAAGCATTCATCTTCGGGTGGGAATATGATTTTACCATAATCACCTTCATTACCAGCAGATTCTAATAATTTCTGAAAGCTTTTATCTATACTAACTAAGTAATCATATTTAGTAAAATCTCTATAAAGAGCATTACAACCGAATATAGTTCCTTTACCGACTAATTTATTTAAGTCTACTTCTGTTCTAGTCGGACCATTACCAATTATAAAAGCAGTTTTCATTACCAATTACTCGCTAATCTAGGAAAAGCTTCTGCTACTAATTTCTTAGTAATACCCTTATATGGTAGCTTTCTTTCCTTCATTGCTATCAGTAATTTAGCATCATATGGATTTAAATTCTCTAGCATATTAATAAACAAGTCTTCCCTTTTATGTTGTTTTAGTGCTTGTTGTTGTTCACTAGGTCCATCAACAAACAAATAAAACTTACGACTTTCATATTCTAATTGTCCTTCATTATCAGCAACGGCATTCGGTGTATAAGGTGGAGTACCTTCTGGTAATAACCACTTTACATTTGGATCGAAAGTATAACCGAGAATTGCTTTTAATCCTGGACTACTATGCTTTTGTAAGTGAGATATTTTATCTGCTCTGGATTTTATCTTTTCATTCTCACTAAACATTTCGTGAAATGTTTTTCTAACCATTAAAATTCTCCAATTTTATCTGTCAGTAATTTAAGTCTGTTCTTTATAAAGTAATTTAGTAGTCCACTTCTAGAGGGTATTTTATAATTATCAAACTTCTCATTAACTTGATTTTTTATATTATCTGGTACTTTTTCTAAGTTAACCAAAACTTCATTTCTATGATAGTTACGTAACATCATCTCATTACAAAAATCTTTGGGATCTAAACCAACCCATTTATCAATCTTCTTTGATGCAAGTGGCTTTTGTCTTGTACCTGCAACTATAACATTATCAGCAGATAGAAAGTTTGGTACACCATCACCCCTATCTCCTCGCATTATATGTTCACGTAGAAAAGATTCTGGATTATTAATTCTTATCCACTTCTTTAGCATTGGTGAAAACTGTTCAACATTAGCAAACTTTTGTAGTTGTGCAAAGTCTTTATCACCAGATACAATTAATATATCCATATCATCTTCAGCTTTAAGTATCTTTCCAAATCTATGACAAAGAGTGCCAATTATATCATCAGCCTCTGCTCTTTCTACTTGTATTACTTTGTATGGAAATGTTTCTTTAAGTTCATCACGTATTTTGTTTAGTATACCAAAAATGTGATTCCAATCTAAAGTTGATTTTTCTCTATCTGCTTTTCTATGTGCTTTATAGTAGGGAAATATATCTTTACGCCAGTAATTCTTATCATCACAAGCGATAACTAAATCTCCATACTTTTCTCCAAACTTAACATTGTACAATCGAATAGAATTGAGAATCATATGTCGAATAAAACTCTCTTCTATTTCATCATTGTTCTTTTGGAGTTGTATCATCAGATTACTAATCATAACCTGATTTAAGTCCAATAGTATCATAATATTATTCTTTATTTAATTTATCTAAGTTATATTTATAACACATTTTAAGGAGCTTGTCAAGACACTAAATAGAACATGGTTTTTGGACACATATCTACAGTTGCATTTTTAATACTTGGTTTTGCCTTTGTTCGTATAATGACAAGTATGACTAGTTTAATTGCAATTCAAAAAAATAGTACTAAGGAAACAGTTAAGTTTTACTGGCCTCATACTTTGTTTACCTTTATCACAGTATTCACTATGATACTGTTTTGGTGGACGGCTACACCCTTACAAGATGTAAACTTTTTTCCAGATAGCAATTGGAATTTATTTACGTACATATTATTTCTTATGGTACCAATGCTTATGTTTCTTATAGCAGAAGTAATTATACCCTACGATCATGATAAGAAAAGTGTCGATTTAAAAGAATATTATTACAAATATCATAAAGTAATTTTGGGTTTAGCCTGGGTATTACAAGTATTTTTAATTGCTAACTTCTTTGCATTTTATAATGAAGGCGATATATTAAGTGCTAAAGTAATAGGCAGAGTTGCTATGTTATGCATAATGTTACCCATGGTATTTTCTCCGAATAAACGTATACACGAAATCGGTATGAGTATATTCTTTATCGGATTTATATACACTATATTAAAGTATCATGTCTTTGTAATATTCTAAAAGAACTTTTCAAGACTCGCAGTATTATATTTTTGTTTATTCATTTCAGTTTCTTTTGACAAATCAAAAGGCATTTTCTCTGTATCATGATATGAATTTTCTCCTGGCTTTTTTATTTTCCACATCAAATCTTTTTCTTTGGGATAATCTAAGTTCCAAGTTGTAGTAGAATTTTTAAGATACTTTCTATCTTTCTTAGACATTGGAAAAATATATTTAAACATTTTACCTTTGACTCTAGATATATTCATTTCTTTTAATTGTTCTGGATTAGGCCGCATACCATACTTTCTATTCTTAGTATTTGGTATAATACTTTGCATTGTTCTAGGGTGTATCTTCTCACCCTTATCTGTTACATACGTATCTGTCCAGCCAGCTCCTCCATATAAAAAATTAGAACCTTGATATACGTAACCAACTTTGCCAACGATACCATCAGCCCAAGTAAAAAGATATTTTATATTTGTATTTTCTTTTAGCCATCTAACAGAGTGTCTAATCATTTGAGATTCAGAATTGCGAGGCATAGAATCGTCCATACACATTTTACCTATCTCAAAATAATCTTGAGTATCTAAATCTGGAAATAAAGCTTGTATGGTGTGTTTAGGGCGAGTGCCCCAACCGAAAGTTATGACACCTTGTAGTTCATTGTTAACAAACACGCCCATATAATGCTTTGTTAATTTAGGCATTATGGGTGAATAATGTCTGTTTTGTATAAAAGCTTTGGCTTTAGCTTTGTTGATTTTATTCAATATCATATTAAAAAATAATTAAGTTAGAGTATCACCACTTCCTATATCATCATCTTCTGAATATGTGGCATCTCTCTTAGCAGTTTCGTCTATTTCTTCAAGTCTCTTATCAATCCATTTTACAACTTCAGGTGGCAAGTCTTCTTCCGATCTTCTCTCGGCAGTTAAGACAAACCACTTTTGATAATCTATACTATTCATTTAGTCCTCTGGTTCTAAGTCTAAACTCATTTGTTCATCTTCATCAAGTTCAATTGAATCAATACACTCTGTCATTTCATCTAGAGTAGTATGAAATTCGTGGTATAATCCCATATTGCGATATAAAGCGGAACGTATAGTCTCTACAGTAAAAGCAAAGTCTTTCATAAATTGCTCATTCTCAATTTTAAAACCAGACAATCCAATATTTGCTAAAAGATTACTGCTATGATGGTCCACTATATTATTTACATAATGTTCTTTTTGTTTGCGAACTTGTCTACGAAAATCACTCGACTCATCTTTGATAGATGAGCCTTTAGGAAACTTAATAATATTACTCATCTTCGTATTTATTACCTGCGGGTACTACCACTTTATATTTTACCATCTTCTCTTGATCGGCACCATAAAAGAGATCGACATAAGTTCCAGAACGTATGTATGTTTGAAGATTACGTATATAACCTTCTATATCAGCCACTTTAGCTATAGAACCTTTTACATTCATTCGCTTTTGCTTTTTCAAACCCGGCAACAACTCTTTGTTATACTTTATCCAAGACATAACATTCTTATAAGATAAGGCGTGTTCAGGTGGTAGAGCAAGTACATCTGGGTGTACGTGTGCTAATTTAGGTGGATTTAATTTCTG
>CEVZ01144991.1_pt1 | contig 18560 bp, 12 predicted proteins | sample 361371 | NCBI WGS metagenome assembly CEVZ01 (sample SAMEA2620217, study PRJEB7988) | marine metagenome | isolation source: saline water (ENVO:00002010), including
AATGATGACAAAATCCACTTGGAATCAAGTAAGTATGCAGCTGAACTCCAATAAGGGTTAATTAATTTAGATATTCCTTCATAAAGGAAATGCCATCCTATTAATATACGTAATATAACGAGACCTGTAAGTTGTGATTCAGAATAGGTATCATTTTTCATAAGATCAATTTTCATTTTGCCCCTTCCTTGATTAGAAACTATGAAAATCTACAAATAGAAACTGAAAATTAACAGATGGTTTATTATTTGATAAACATAATTTTTCTAGCTTGTGAGAAGTTTCTTGTTTGCATTATTGCTAAGTACACTCCCGTAGATACCTGTTTACCGAATCGATCAGTACCATCCCATTCAATTTCATATTTTCCTGCAGTTTTAAATTCATCTGATAATGTCTTGATTTGCTTCCCGTGCATATCATAAATAACGATTTTAAGAGCATCACCATGTAGCATATCAATTGGTATTTTAGTATTTCTGTTAAACGGATTTGGATAATTTTGATGAAGTGCAAATGATTGCGGTAAAGTTTTTACAAAAAATGTTAGTTTTTTTTCACATAAAACTGTATCGATCTTATCTGTAGCTGTTACATACCATAGATATGGTGCGCCTGTCTTTAATTTGGTTTTTGAAGAAAATGTAAAGCTGTATTTATCAACAATACCATAAATAACTGTATCTATATTGCTGCCTTTTAAATAAAAATGATACTCAATGGTATCATTATCAATATCAATTGTTGGATACCATTGAAACGTAAACTTGGTCGAATCTTCAATTACATTATCAATTAATTCAAATGATTCAGGAGGATCATTTTGTGATGCAATTTCAATGATTACTTTTGTTGAATCAGAATATTCTTTATCAAAAACAGAAACGGTTATTGTATCTTTACCAAACCAATCTTTTTCTGGAGATATTAAAACTTCATTATTGGATACATCATAATTAATCCATTTGTTTAAACTAATTATTTGCCATTGTAATGATGAAAATGGATCATCAATATCAACTACATAATCTTTCCATATATTTAATGGCTCTCTTAGAGCTTCATCTTCATTCATAAATATAGTTGGTATATTGCTTAATGATGGAGCGTCGTTTACTGGTTCAATTGTTATTGAAAGCAATTTAATGTCTTTTGCATTAAATGGATCTTTTACCTGTAATAAAATAGGAATATTTTTCCCAAAATAATTAGGCGGAGGTTCAATATTAATTTGTTGATATTTAGAGTCAATTGTAACCCAATTAATAGCATCGATATTCAATGTTTCATATTCGTTTATGGAAAGATATTCCTGGTTTAAAAATGTAGATAAGTATCTCCTAGAATTATTATATAAACTGTTATTAAATGAATAAATATCATTTTTTTTATAATTCTTTATTACTGACCAAGTTAACAAACTGTCATGATCATCCTTATCATGAACAAACTCATTCAATTGTAAATCTATCTTTTCATCTTCATTCAATATTATAGGAGGTATATAGCTAATAGATGGAAAATCATTTACCGGTAGAACGCTAATGATTATTTTTGTTGTATCACTAAGTTCTTGATCTGAAGCAATAATATGTATTGTTTCATTACCATACCAATTATCTAATGATTTAATGTTAATCATTTCATTATCAATTATAATATCAATATAATTTGCTGTATTTACAGTCCATTTTAACGATTCAATTTCATCATCTGGATCAGATAAACGATTATACCACTTTGAAATACTATAGGATATTGATCCGTCTTCATACAATGATGTGTCTGGCAAATTATCAATGAAAATTGGTGGATCATTAACAGGAATAATTTGAATTAATATTTTTGCATGATCACTTGTCTCGCTATCACTAACAGTTAATATGAGGCTATCATTTCCAAACCAATCTTTTTTACCTTGTAGAAAAAAATCATTTTCAGTTTCATTTAGAATTATATTTTTGTAATTAGCAATTGTCAATTCTAATTGATTAGGATCGTCATCTGGATCATCTATCTCTAAAATTATTTGATTCTTATTTATTGATAAAATATCATCTTCATAAAATTTATATGTAAAAATTTTCTTTTTGAATTGAGGGGGATCATTAATTGGATTTACTTTAATGATCCAATCAATTGAATCAGTATGCTCTCCATCGTTAATTGAAATCATTATTGTATCAATTCCACTCCAATTAATTATGCTTTTTAAGGTCATAGAATTCTCATATATAGTTAGTTTAATATTCTGACCTTCAATAGCATTCCAAAATAAAGATTCATCTGAGTTATCAACATCTGAAACATATTCTTTCCAATCAATAAATGCCATTTGCAGTATTTCATCTTCATTAATTGTAGCTGAAGGTAATTTATCTATAAAAATTGGAGGATCATTCACCGGCAATATTTTTAAATAAACGTCAAGCGTGTCAGATAAGCTTGTGTCAGATGCAATTATTTGTATTGATTCATTTCCAAACCAATTTTGTGCAATTGATATTTTAATTTCGTTATTAGTTATATAGGATTGAAAAGGGTGGTTATTTGCTGTACTCCATTTTAATTCATTTACACTGTTATCTATATCGTTAATGATTGATTCTAATCTATTTATATCAATTAGAAATTTTTCATCTTCATTTAATGTAATTGTATCTAATTGAGAAAAAAATATAGGTGGATCATTGATTGCGCTTACAGATACTGGAATAAATGAAGTATCTGATTGTGAAGAATCAGATATTATGATACTAATTGTATCTAAACCATACCAATTAGGATAAGGATTGATTTCCAACTGATTATTGATAAAACTAAATGAGGTATTTTTTCCTTCTAAAAAATTCCATTTAATAGTCTGTATTATCTCATCAGGATATGAAACAAAGGAATACAAATTTGATAATTCAATAATTGTTTTTTTATCTTCACTTAAGAAAATAGTAGGGATAGAATCAGAAATAGTAAGTGGATTATTTTTACTTATTATTTTTGAAACAATTACATCACTGCTATCAACTCCATCGGATACTACATGCTCATAATCAATTGATATACTATCTTGTTGCGCAGTTAAAGAAGCAACTATAGTAAAAATTAAATATGCAGAAATTGACCGTTTGGTGGCGTTCATTGGTCTAATATATATTACTCCTGTTTTGTTACGGTTAAAAATTAAAAGAAAATTAAGCGTCTCCCAATAAGAACATTAATCCATTTGATTTATATAATATTCATCAAATGCAGCTAATAAGCTTTCTTGCCCAGAATATGGAGCAGGAGAATATTTTTTGGAATTTATTCCCAATTGTGAATATTCACATATTTCCCAATCTTGTTTATTTGTCTCATCCCAAAAGTCAATGGCCTCAAATATTGAATCTTTGTATTTGTCAGCACTCTCTTTTAAAAACAGCCATGAACAGTCTACAAAACATTTATCAGGACCATTTGGCCAAACTGTATGATACATTACATATTCAGGATGTAGGCTTAATAACATATTTGGAAATAACGAATAGTAATACACACGATGTAGATCTTTTCCTTTTACTCCTTTTAAAGGAGGGCAACAATATTTCCCACTAGTTGTAATACTTTCTTTACCAGAGTTAAAATTCATATACCCACCAAGAAACGGGCCAGAATATAAATTATTTCTTCCTCCCATATAATTATGTATCTCTGCAAGCTGGGGGTGTATCATTGGGCAATGATAACATTCACAATAATTTTGTATAATTAATTTCCAATTACAATTAATACTATACCTTTTTTTATCGAGAACAATAAGCTTATTTAAATCCCAAGAATGTAGAAAATTATTAATTGGTTCAAATGTCTCATTAAAATTGGTAGTATTTTCGCTAAGATTAATAAAAAGGAACCCTTGCCATATTTTTGTTTTAATAGGAAATAATGGATAATCGATCTTATTAAAATCTTTTGCCTCTTCCATATGTGGTGATCCAATTAATTTTCCATTTAAATCATAAGTCCATCCGTGATAAGGGCACTGAACTGTCTTCGAAAATTTTCCTTCATTTTTATTGCAAATTCGCGTTCCTCTGTGGCGGCATACATTGTAAAATGCTCTTGTTTTATCCTTTTCAGATTTCAATATAATTACACTTTCATTGCCAATCTGAATAGTAATATACTGACCCTTTATTGATAAATCAGAACTTCTACCTATGCAGATCCAATTATTATGGAATATCTTTTTGAACTCTTGATTCAGATTTTCAGGTTCAATGTAGAATTTTCTAGGGAGAGTTCTTGCGCCCTTTATTAATGTTTCAGCAGTTTTATGAAAATTCACTTTTTAATATCTCCATAGAAGCATTATATCCATTTGATCCATGTAGTCCTCCTCCAGGATGAGTTCCAGGTCCACATAAAAATAAATTATTAATTGGTGTTTTATATTGAGATGAGCTTATTGTTGGACGCATAAACATGAATTGATCCAAAGTCATCTCTCCATGGTTTAAATTACCCTCACTTAATCCAAATTCATTTTCTATATCTAGTGGAGTAAAAATTTTAGTGTGTTTAATCAATGATTTAATATCTGGAATAGCTTTTTCCAATACATGAATAACATTAATTTTTAATTGCTCTTTTAATTTTTCAGACCATTTATTGTTTTTCAAATGATAAGGAGCATATTGTACAGTTGCAGAAAGAACATGCTCATTTTTAGGAGCAAAATCAGATTCTAATAATGATGAAATAACAAACTCAACAAAAGGCTTATCAGATATTTTACCATATTTTACTGCATCAGAAGCTTTCTCCAAAAATTCTACAGATGGACTAACTGAAAAAACAGTTTTCATTTGTTCTTTAGAAATTCCTTTAATAATTGGAAGTCCGCTTAATGCAAAGTGAATTCGTGCAGTACTTCCTCGATATCGAATATTATTAATTTGTCTTCTGAAGTTTGGTGTCAAATTTGATGATCCTACTAAGTTTAAAAATGTGTTAGAAGGATCTAAGGTTGAAACAATATTATTTGCCATGATTTGTTGACCGTTTTCAAGAGTAACACTATTGCATACATTCTGATTAGTATTAATAGATATTACTTTTTTAGAAGTTTTAATATCAACATTAAAACTTTCCGCGCAATTTCTTAAAGCTATGGCATATTGTTCAGTACCACCTTTAACAAATTGAATATTATGAAATAATCCATTACTATGAATATGTTGATGTAAAAGATTATATCCTGTGCCTGCTGCAAAAGGCCCAAATGAAAGGTGGTGTATCCCTGCCGTTGATATTGCACTACGCAGTAACTCATTTTCAAACCATTCATCAACTAGTTCAGGCATCATCATTGGTGCAACACGCAATAGATCAACAACACCTTGTGATCCATATTTCCTTATAGGAGAGAGAATAGACCTCATTCTCAAAATTTCTTTTAATCCAATATTTGGTAGTATTGGGGGTTTTAATTCATAAAGTTTTTCTAAAAAATGAGAAAGTTTTTCAATATAAGAACTGAAATCTTTCCATTTTTCAGAATCTTTTTTAGAATGCTTTGCAATGGCATTTATTGTTTTATCAATTTCTTTATGAAAAGAAATATGTTCATTATCATCTCCAATAATTGTTTTAAGTATATCAGGTTGAATTATCTCTAGACCGTTAGTGTATAAATCTAGAAACTTAATTACACGAGGATCGATCCATTTAATAGTGTCATTTATTGCATTACATTTAAACCCAGGTGCAAATTCCATTGTAGATGCCATTCCACCGATTTTATCTCTGGATTCTAACAAAAGAACACTTTTCCCTTTTTTACCTAAAATAGATGCAGTAATTAAGCCATTTATACCAGCACCAATTATAATTATATCATAAGATTTCATTACCATGTGCCTAATATCTTTTTTGCTGCCATCTCGCCTGGTGAACCTGTAATACCACCGCCAGGATGAGTTCCAGAACCACACTGGAAATAATTTTTGATAGGTGTGGTATAATCAGCCCATTTTACTACAGGCCGTAGTGAAAATAGTTGTTGTAAGGTTAGCTCACCATGAAAAATATTTCCTTCAGTTAATCCAAATGTTGATTCTAAATCTGCAGGGGTTAGCACTTGACGGTGTAAAATAATATCTTTGATATTTGGCGCATATCTTGAAATTGTATTTATTACTGCATCACCAAAGGATTCCCTTTTTTGATCATTCCAACCCCCATTAATTTCATATGGCGCATATTGTACAAAACATGACATCACATGTTTACCAGGCGGGGCCATATCAGGATCCAAAACTGATGGAAGAATTATATCCATAAATGGAGCTTCTGAGAAATTGCCATATTTTGCATCATCATATGCTTTTTCTAAATGATTGTATGATGGGCTAATAGAAATTGCGCCACGCAAATGATGACCATCACCAGGTAGACATGTAAAATTAGGAAGTGTATCTAAAGCTAAATTAACTTTACCTGAAGACCCTCGAATTCTAAAATTTTTGATAGCTGTAACAAAATCTGATGGAAGATCAGATTCATCTATCATTTTCAAAAAAGTAACTTTTGGATCTAGGCCAGATATTACAATATTAGAATTGTATTCATCACCATTATCCAAAGCTACTCCAGTAGCTTTACCATTCTTAACTATAACCTTTTGTACAGGTGTTTCAGTTTTTATTTCTACACCAAAATATTCTGCAGATCTTGCAATTGCCATGCTTACACCACCAGTCCCACCTCTTTGAAAACCCCAAGCTCTAAAAGCACCATCAATATCACCCATATAATGATGGAGCATTACATATGCTGACCCTGGCGAACGTGGTCCCATAAAAGTGCCAATTATTCCACTAGCAGACATTGTCGCTTTTAATGGTTCATATTCAAACCATTCATCTAAAAAATCTGCAGAGCTCATGGTCATAAGTTTTGTTAAATATTCGAATTGACTTGATGACAAAGACTTAAGATGATTGAATAACATTTTTGTAGCAGATAAATCAGATAATGAAGGCCGAATTGGATTAGGAGCAATTGTCTCAAGTATGGGTCTGACTGCCATACCAATTTGCCCCATTGCAGGTCCAAATCTCATATAATTTTCAGCATCTTTCTTCGAATGACGAGCTATTTCGTGATATGTCTGATCAGGATCCGCTGTGCGAATTAGATAATCATTTTCTAATGGAGTCATGGTACTTTCCAAAGGGAGAAGCTCCAATCCAAACTTTGGCAACATCAACTCACGCATAACATTGGATTTCATTAAACTAACAACATAGGAGCACACTGAAAATTTAAACCCAGGAAAAACTTCTTCCGTTACTGCAGCTCCTCCTAAAACATGCCTTCTTTCAAGTACAAGCACTTTTTTTCCTGCTCTACCTAAATATGCTGCAGCTGTGAGGCCATTATGGCCACCACCAATTATAATTGCATCGTATTTCTTCATATTGGACAGGATCTTTTTCTTTCAGGATCAAAAAAAGGAGTTTTCACTACGGTTGCTTTGGAAAGTTTACGAAAGTGCTCAATTTTCAGTTCAAACATTAGTTCAAAACCTACTCTTGCATATTTTGATTTAAGATGCGCTAGAGCAATATAGCGTTTAAGGATGGGTGACCATGTTCCGCTAGTAGCATACCCCACTTGTTCATTTTTATAATATAATGGGATACTCGTTCTCCATGCTGTGGAGGGTAGTCCAGGGGCTAAACCAACTTCTCTATAATATTTTTCAAATTCTTCCCAATCTATTTCTATTCCAACAAAACTCCATTCAGAACCTTGATTAAATTCTTTAATCAGGGATGATTTACCAATGAAGTCATCTTTTTTCATTTTGACTGTCCATCCTAATCCTAATTCAAATGGTGATGATTTTCTAGATTCAATTAAAGCATTTCTAGATGATATATAATCCACATCCAAAAGAATAAGACCTGCTTCAATTCTTGCAATATCCAATGCATGAAGTCCAATGGGAGTAATTCCGTAAAGTTTTCCTTTATCAATAAGCAGATCCCAAACTGCCAATGCATCGCTTGGATCCATCCATATTTCATATCCTAAGTCTCCAGTATATCCCGTTCGCGAAATTGATACTGGAATATTCTTAAATGTTGTTTCCATCATCCAAAAAAACTTTAGATTATCTAAAGTTTTAGCTGATATAGAATTTAGAATTTCACGTGAATTAGGGCCTTGTAGAGCTAATGCTGCAGTAGTAAATGAGTCATCTGTAACATTTACATCCATTCTGGTTGCATTACTTTGGATCCAATCCAGATTTGGTTCTGCACTTGTTATTCGAAACTTGTTTTCAGAAAGCCTTTGAACAGTTCCATCATCAATAACTTTCCCATGTTCATCGCACCATGGTGTATACATAACTTGTCCAACCTTACATATTGCAATATTTCGTGTAACTAATTGATCTAGCAACTTCCGCGATTCAGGGCCTTCCACTATATATTTTTTTAACGGTGTTATGTCTAAGAGTCCCGCTTTTGTTCGAATAGCAAAGTATTCATTTTCATGCGTTAATTCATAGCTAGTAGCAGAAAGAAATCCAGCCCATCGACGCCATTCTTGAGATTCATTTAATTTAGATGTTCTCTCAAAAAAAGGAGATGTCCTTAATTGAGTGTGTGCGATAAACTGATTAATATCAGACATTTATTTTTGACGGTATATAGGTCGTGTTAAACAAGTTGGTCCTCCAGCGCCTTTCAATGAAATTTCAGATCCATCATATGTATAAACCTCCACATTATTTGATTCTAATAATTTCTTTGTAATAGGGTTCCCTGACATCATAATACATTTTTTTGGAGCTAGAGATAATACATTGCATGCCATTGATTCATATTCTTTATCTGGCACGTTGATTAGTTTAATATTTAGACTTTTTAAATACTTTATAAATTTTACTGGTAATAATTTTGGATATATTAAATAAAGATTATGATCAATTGGGCTAACATTGCTCATTAGATGCAGGCAACTTTCCGGGCCAAGCCAATGGGGGAGAGGAACACGTATAAGATCATCAATTTCATCACCAAGTATTTCTTTTAATTGTCGTATTCCTTCTTTATTCGTTCGATATCCTTCTCCAACAGCAATCGTACGATTATTGATCCAAATAATATCTCCACCTTCAATAATTCCAGGATATTTTATTTCTCCAATTACTGATATATTATTATCGGATAAAAAATCCTTTAATGCCTTAGGTTCATTTTTTCTAGATTTTTTACCCATATTACAAATTATTATTCCACTTGAAGTTGCTATTCCAGCATCGTGAGTATAAATAGAGTCCAGGCTAGTGTTATCATTATTTGGCAACATTAATATATCAATGCCAAATGATTTAATTATGGAGATGAGGTTGTTATATTGAAGTACTGCTTTATCAAAATTTGGTTCTGCGCTATAATATAAATCCTTCCAATTTTTCTTTACGTTATACGTGTCTTTCCATGCACAAAGAGGACTCTTCATGATTAGCCTACGCAATGGATCAACCATTGAATTACATCCAATATTATTCACTTATATTAATCAATAATTAAAATTATTATTTACTTCCTACATTGTAAATTTAACTAAACTTCAACATCAAGAATTCTATTTATTGATCAAATATTTTAATGGATACATTTAGTCATGCGCTATGGGGTAAAGGATTATTCGGTTACCGAGGTATGCCTTGGGTTGCGTTATTTTTTGGAGCTATGCCAGACTTAGCATCTTTTGGCGCGTTAATATTTATAAATATAATAACTGGAAATATTCCTGAATTTGGTGGGGGTCCGCCTCCATTAGATTCTCTACCAAATTGGGTTTTTTTATCTTATGACATTTTTCATAGTTATGTAACTGCATTTTCAATTATAGCATTAGTTTATTATTTTAATAAAAATTTTGCTTTTGCTATGTTAGGATGGCCGTTTCATATTTTGTTGGATTTTCCCTTTCATTCAAAAGAATATTTTCCAACCAAGCTATTCTATCCTATTACTGATTTTTATTTTGATGGGATTCCATGGAGTAATCCATTTATATGGTTTCCCAATATTATTGGAATAATTATATTATTTTATTGGAGAAAAAAACATCATAATTAGTAAATATTAATCGGTCATTTTCCAAAATGCTATTCCCCCTGCCTGTTTACCAACTTCAACATATTCGACTAATCGCAAATTTTCTAAATCAAATATATCAACGGATCCTGGTTCTCCACGAACGCCCTCAACAGAAACAAAAGCGTATTTACTATCTGGAGAGATTACTACACCATGAGTTATTCTTCTTGTATTTTTAATCCGTGCTAGCTCACTTCCTGACTTTAAATCCCAAATACCAGTTTTTGCTGCTGATTTATATGTAATAACCAAAAATTTTCCATTTGGACTAACTTCACAATTGTATGGTCCTTTATCAGTTTTAAACTTTCTTGAAATAGCCCATTTATTTATATCTATTTCAACAACATCATCCGTACCATTGTTTACCACATATATATATTTGTCATTTGGATGTGGGTATACCCATGTTGGTTTCTCACTAGGCATATTATGTGATTTCATTTCTTTGTGTTTCATTGAACCCATTGAGTGATTCATATGTTTATGTTTTTTTGTTCCTGTAAACAATGTTCTGCTAATTTTAAATTTTAGAACATCTAGCTCATATAGCATTCCTGACATCATTGCCACAGAATATTGTTTTAATCCATCATTAGTTATTCTTGAACCATGGGGCATAACACCTGTTTCAATACGGTTTACTTCAATCATTTCTTCAGGATCTACAATAGATATGGTGCTAGGCTCGTGTTCACCATGAAGATTAAAATTCACTACATATAAAAGTCCTGTTGCATTTGAAATTTGCATTGTAGCAGGGAATAGTCCTAGTTCAACACGATCGATAAGCTTATCTGTTCCAGTTTCGTATTTATACACATGCCCATATGGAAATCCATGAGCTAGAGATAGATACCAATATTTTCCATCTGGGGATATAGTTATTCCATGTGGACCTTCAATTTCTAAAGGCCATACGCCAACAGATATATCTTTAATTATTTTTCCTTTTTGTCCATCAAACATAATTAGATGAACTTCATCTTGAGATTCAGATGTTACATAAACAAAATATTCTTTACCTGTTATTGTGCTTAGGAATAAAATTAAGATTAATTGAAGTCTAAAAAGAATCATGTCTTTATAATTCAATCATCTTCATCATCAAAATCCACCAATTTTACTGCATACAATCCGCTATTCATATCTGCAAAGAAGATATGGTTTTTATAGGGTTGTGGGCCCCATACCATTGTTGCATTTGGAATGCGACCTTCTGGATGATTAGATAAGTAAAAGGCTATTTCTCTACCTTGTTTATATAAATCACCAAGCAGTTCACCTGATATATCAACAACACGAAGACCACCTTGATAAAAAGCAGTATATAAGGTGTCACCCTTCACCCACAAATTATGAGATCCTGCTTCAGGGACTTGATAAATAGCTTCTTCAACAGGATTCTTATAGTCATTCATATTTAAAAAATGATATCCACCTCTAGGATTTGCAGGTTCTTTATTCTGAATTTCTCCTAATCCAAAAGGAAAATGTTCATCGCCTGCAATCACATAAAAATCTCCCGTTGATTGACTTAAGAATGGAAAAGCTGCATGATTTCTACCTGTAGTGTCATCTTTTGATGTCATTAATATTGGATTCCTTGTACTACCTTTTCCAGCTGATTGTAAAATAGGATTTTTCATTATAGTATGTCTGTTTTCTTCAGAAAACTGTAAACCACCAATATCTACTACATGAACACCATCACTCCAATTAGATGAATAGGCAATTCCATTTTCAATCCACACATCATGTATACTATGTCCAGGTGTATTTAACTCGTAACTATTTACTTTCCATGGATTAGTTGGATCAGAAATATTTATTATATCATATTTTCTACCATTATTCACAGCATACACATGATTATCATATATAAATGCATTATGAACACCACCAGTAAGGCCATCACTAAATTCTGATAATATTTTTACATTGAATGGATCACTTACATCTAAAATAACTATACCATTTTTCCTGCTTGATGCTCCTTCTCTTGTCATAACACCAATACGACCATCAGCCGAAATTTTTACATCGTTTACTGTACGAGCATCTACAGTTACTGTATCAATAATCACTAAGTTTGATGGATCTGTAACCTCCCAAAAATAAGCCTCACCATTAGCTTCCCACGTGCCAGTAATTGCAAAATCTCTATCACTAAATTCATCCACACCTTGCCATACCCATAAATCTGAAGTAAAAACATCCGTAATTAATCCATGCCCGATTAACTGCGCACGTTTTTGAATATTTCTAGCCTTGATTTTTATAGTTAAGGATGAAGTGTAACCACTTGATGTTGCGTAAACTGTATATTCGCCAGGGTTTTCAGCAACAAATTTTCCTTCAGGTGTAATTAAACCACTCGCTGGGAGTCCAATGCCATAATTTGCCTTACCTGTATATGAAAACTCTACAGGTATATCTGTTATTTCTTTACCTGATGCAGTCTTTGCTTTTGCAACAAAAGTAATCACATCTCCTGTTCGGTATGATCCTTCTTTCATGGATAATTCGATTTTCCTGACAGGGTTTCTTATAATACGCAAATCCGTTCTTGAAAAAATATTTTTATAAGTTTGATCCTTGATAGAAACAGTGAGTTCTACACGCCCCCTTTGATTAATTGATAGATTTCCAAACTTATCAAAGCTGGCTATTTTCTCATTTGATGAATTGAAAATAGGTTCTATATCATTTCTTAATACTCCAGCTTGGTCAAATATTTTTGCAAAAAACTTTATTCTTGTACCCTCATATGCAGTTTTCACTGGATCTACAAATTCAATTTTATCAATCGGTGGGTATGGGACTGTAATTGGTAAACTACCTCGAACTCTTTTAAATCGATCATTTGTTATGTTAGAAGCATTCAAATTAAATGATCCAGGCTTGTATACTTTTAATCTTACATTTGCTACTCCATCAGGATTGCTGATCCACGGTTTAACTTCAACAGACCCCCATTCACCAGTTAACAGGAATTGATTTTTTGATAATGATCCATCTCTAGATAGAAGTGATACTTTAATATTTATAGAATCTCCAATTTCTAAACTAACTAAATCCGGTTCAAATTGAAAATATAAGCTATCATCATCACTCGCTATCAGATTCATATTTACAAGTGCTAGGAATATATATATAATATTAATTTTTACTTTAACCATAGTTAATTACCTCTAAAATATTTTTCTCGGATTTGGGCAATTTACTTCTTTAAGTGAATGAAAGCAAAAATATGAATAGAAAAAACCCTAAAAGGGACTATTAAAGAATATAGACTATTACTTTAATATATTTAAAAATCGGCAGTAAAGTTTATTTCTATTTGCGGGTTATCTTGAGTTACTGTCATATCTTCAAAATGTCCACCTAAAGTAGTATATGTTCCATTTGGATAATCATCAGGCCAATATGTAACTGATACTGCCTCATAATTTGTAAATGATAGGTTATTGAATGAGTATTCATACTCATTATTCAAAATAGTCTCTAAGGAAAGATATTCAAAACCTGCTGGTGGACCTTGAGGAGGGTATGTAGTATTTAACGTAAGTAATACGGATCCTGTATCCGGCCAAGTACCGCTAAAAGTAACTTTGCCATATATTGATCCAGATTCTGCTAGATTTTCTCCTTCATTTGCTTCGTTGTCTTCACAAGACATAGTTATAATGAGCACCAAGATACTTAGTAGTGTAAATAATCTATTCATTGTTTATTTTTTCCTTTATTTAACTAATCAAGTTGTTTTGAAAAATTTAATTGCCAGGATCTACCAGGCATCGGATAGTGTTGTATTAGAACATATTCTTTATTGAAAATATTTCTAATTATACCTGTTACCTTGTAAGTATTAATATTTTTAGTAAGCTGTAAATCAAAAAGGATAGTTTCCGGTATATTCTTAATAGGAAAACGAAATATGTTATCAATAACGGGATGGTCATCACTTAAGAAGTCTTCATATTTTTGTGAGCTTTTATAATTAAAGAAAATAGAAATATTTGTATTATTAAAAACTTTTCTATTTATAGAACCTTTTATTTTATGATTTGATCTATAAAGAATTGGCAAATCTTTATTCTTTAAATCTGCCATATCCAAGTATGAATAACTGATTTCTAATTTTGCTATATTAAATGGTAGATCAAAGTCTCCGCCCAATTCAAAGCCATATCCTTCAACATTTGTTCGATTTAAAGATTCTACAGGTATAGAATAAACAAAATCAATCATATCGTTGTAATAGTTATAAAAAATATTTGCAAACCATGTATAGTTTTGATTAGACCAGTTTTTGTAACCAATTTCTGCTGCTGTTAAATATTCTGGTTGCAATCCTGAGTTTCCTCGGAATTGTAAACCATAGCTACTTTCATGTTCTAAAAATAGTTCAGAAATTGAAGGAGCTCGAAATCCCCGATTAATAGATAAAAAATATTGTATTGTTGGATTAGACTGAAAATAAATATTGAATTTTGGAGATATTGCTTGAAATATTTTCTTTGGATAGTTTAATCCGCCCCTTACCCAACGGTAATCATATCGCATGCCAACATCTATTTTCCAAAGAGCATTTATATTTCTTTTCAATTGTCCAAATAATGCTAAGGTGCGTTGAGTCGGTTGAACATAAATTGAATTAATTACATCGGCTTTTGATTGATCATTTCCAAATTCTGCGCCAATTGTAAGTATAGATTTATCATTAAAGAAATGCTGATATTCACTTCGAAATAATAGCATTTGATCATTGTAAGAAGTTTTTCCCTGCATCTTTTCTATTGGAGTGTCATTTCTATCATTGTATATAGTTTGAAATTGATTAAACCCAACTGAAGATGATAAATAACCATTATTAAATAATGGGAATGAATAAAATAATTGCAAATAACTGCTAAGTCTTTCTGATTTTCTATATGAAATTAAATCAGGGTTTTCTGGGTATATAAAACCTGGCTGTCCGTTATTTGATTTTGTAATAATAGTAGATAGGGACCATTTCTTTTGGTTATTTAAATTGCCTTTAATTTTTAATGATCCTCTGATATTGTTATAGTTTGAGTTAAATCGATGCCCATTAGAATAATTATAACCGGCAGTAGTAAAGATTGTAATATTTTTTATATCTCTACTATAATTAAGATTGAAAATATTATTGTTAAAACTTCCAATGCCAGCGTCATAAGTAAGTAACCGATTTGGCATACTTGACTTTGTTACCATATTAATTACGCCTCCCATTGAATTATGCCCATACAAGGAAGATGCAGGCCCTCTGACTATTTCTATACGATCAATATTTTCTAAAGGAATAGCATTCCAATCAGGCGCACCTGAGTTTGGAATTGATACAGGGAAGCCATCAATAAGAAGAAGAACTCTATTATTGTATCCACCTGGTTTGTAATCGGAAGAACCGCGTATAGATATATTCACATTTCGACCATGCACATGCGCCATTTGTAGATCAAAACTATGCATTGATTTTAATAGTCCAGATATACTAGAGGAGTTTTTTTGTGATAACATCTTATTGTCGATAATTTGTGTTATCTCAGGAGAATGCTTCGAAGGGAACATTCCTACAACATTTATTGATTGCCATACGATAGGTTTTCTTATTAAAGGAATAATTAATTGTCTTTCTTCATTTTCTTTAATTGTGATCAATTTTGAATAAGTTTCATAACCTATTACTGAAATTTGAAGATTATATACTCCATCATCTATATTAGTAAAAATAAATTCACCATTAGTGTTAGTTGTGGTACCAATCTCAAGATCAGTTAATAATACATTTGCCCCGACCATTGGTGAATTATCATTCTCATCAAAAACTAATCCTTTTATATTCTCTGCAAAAATGGGGTAGAGGGTGATTAACAAAAGACAAAATTTTTTCATCAGCGTATTACTGTTTACTTATTAAATTATTTAAAAGCGCTTCCACTTCATTTTCTGATATAGATTTCTTTTCTTCATCACCAAAAAAGATTAATCCAGTAAATAAACCACCAATAGCCTTAAACATTAAATTGCTATCAAGTTTTGGAAACTCTTTAAGTTTGATACCGTCTTCTAATAAACCCATTAAAACAGAATAAAGTTGGCTTTGATGTTTTTTCCATTTCTGGTCATCAAAATCAGTGAGATTTATTACTTTTGGTGCTTGGAATAGAAATTCATAAAGGTTTGGCCTATTTTTTGCATTGTGGGCAATTTGGACCAAGATTTTTATAAAAGTTTTCCTTGGGCTTTGTTCTTCTTGAATTATTATTTCTAAACTTTCCATTAAAGATTTCCATCCTTCTTCCATAATTCCAAGAAAGACTTCTTCTTTTGATGAAAAGTAATAGTACAAAGTTGCTTTGCCAAAACCAGCCTTTTCAGCAATAGAGTCCATTGTTGCTCCATCTAATCCATTTGCTTTAAACACTTCAAGAGCACTGGAAAGGATGCGTTCCTGTCTAAGTTTACGTTCTTCTAATTGTCGGTCTGAAAGCATTAGTTTATATTTCGACTAAGGGTCGAATATTAGTACATACTATATCAAAAATGCCAACAGAATTTTATATGAATTATTGATTATTTAGATTATAAAATCGTTATAGATGGAAGAAAGTTATTTTATAATCCATTCTTTGATAGTTTTATTAATATAATTAAAAATAATAGTCACAATTAATTTAAAATTCTTCCAAGTATATATTGAATGATTAACTTGCTTTCCATTTATCCATGTACTTATAACTTTTATATTTATTAATTCTTCTTTTTGTATTTGCAGTGGATTATGCGATAAAATTACAAGATCAGCCTGCTTGCCAACTGTTATAGATCCTCTATCTTTTTCTTCAAATAGCTGCCATGCAGCATTGATAGTAATTGATTTTAAAGCATTATCAATTGAAATACGCTCTTCTTCTCCTAATATAATTTGTTCATTCTTTGTTTTTCTTAGTACTGCTGTAGATATCGCTCGAAATGGATTAATTGGTGTTGCCGGATTATCTGTATGGATTGTAGCATAATGTCCTTCTTTTAATGAAGATTCAATAGGCATAAATCTTTCTGCTCTATTCGGACCAACTATAAATTTTAGTTTATCACCATAATAATATATATGATCGATAAAGAAACTTAATGTAATTCCAAGTCTTTTTGCCTGGGCAATTTGTTCTTTTGTGATTAAAGCGTTGTGTTCTAATCTATGACGATGATCAGATCGCGGATGTTGTTTTAAAATTTCTGTAAATGCGTCTAAAACTCCTTGAATTGCAACTTCTCCTTGCGTATGTATTGCAATTTGATAATTATTTTTATGGTAGAATGATAAAACATTCATTAATGAATCCTTTGTAAAATTTATTGAACCATAGTGATCTTTTTTTAAACCCATTCGATTTAATGTTAAATCAGTATTTAAATATGGTTTTGAGAAAGCCGCTCCACCAGTATAGGGCGATCCATCCATATAAAGCTTAATCCCTTTTATTTTAAAAAAGTCATTTCCAAAACCGTTTGAATAATCAGAATCATCTAGCTGTTGTTTAATGGGATAAACATATGATCGTACAGGTGATCCGTTTCTAGAAAGTTTTTCCATAAATTTTAGAGGATGACCGGCAATATTTACTGGACCCAATGCTGCAATAGAAGTGTAACCTGCTTTTGCATATTTGGCATACTGTAGATTTAGTAATAATTCTGCCGTTCCTTGTGGAGTTTTTGGCATTTTATCTAGCACATATTGCAATGCGCTAAATTCGTATATGACCCCATTTAAATTTCCTACACTATCTTTTTGAAAAACTCCGCCACCTTTTGGATTAGGAGTGTTTTTTGTAATTCCAGCTGTTTTATACACTGCGCTATTTACAAATGCGTGATGCATCATTTGAGTTAATATAAAAATTGGAGTGTTATTTGAAATACTATCTAACTCAGATAAAGTAGGATTGTATAAATCAGGTACTAATACAGGATCCCAGCCAAAAGCTAATACCCATTCACCAGGTGAAGCTTTTTCAACCGCTTGACGGATAATATTTAATATTTCTCTTCTAGAATTATTATGAAATCCACTTACATCAACAACCTGGCTTAACACAGCCGTAGCGATAGGGTGGCAGTGCGCTTCAATAAATCCAGGCATCAACGTTTTTCCATCTAAATCAATTAACTTTGTTTTCCAGGATTTCATTTTCATAATATGATCTTTTTTTCCTATAGAAGAGATTTTACCATTATGAATTGCAACTGCTTCAGCCAATGTAGTTTTGTCATCCATAGTTATAATGTTCCCGCCGAAGAAAATTAGATCAACTCCAAGTAAGGGAGTGATTGCAAGCATCATTTTGATTATAAAATTCA
>CEVZ01169342.1_pt1 | contig 18395 bp, 26 predicted proteins | sample 361371 | NCBI WGS metagenome assembly CEVZ01 (sample SAMEA2620217, study PRJEB7988) | marine metagenome | isolation source: saline water (ENVO:00002010), including
TACGAACCTGTAGCTAAAGCTAATTCTAAGTTTCAAATTCAACGTGGAGGTACGTCGTTTCCTAATGGAGATGCAACAAACAAAGAAGGTAGTAGGGGTGATAATTCAACATTAAATCAGGATATTGCTGTACCAGATTACGTATTTGAAAATTACGGGCCTATTCCTAAAAGAGATTCTAGTGTTGATGAGGTTGTAAGTTATACCCCTGTAACGCCTCTTAAAGGTAAAACTCCAGAAACTAAACAACCGGATCCATTAGAAGATGTACCGAAAGGTAATGTAGTATACGAAGAAGGGTTTGAAAAGAACGCTGCAACTGAAGACGGTGATTGGGCCCCTACTCCGGAGCATGAAGAGTTACCTGAAACTATAAAAAAACTTCAAGACGATTTAAACTTAATAGAGCAGAAAACTGGTAATGGTGGTGATATAATTGATTTTACAAAAAGAAATAAAACCCAAACAGTTGGAGCTGCTTTTAACGACTATCCATCTGTAAGAATTGATCCTAAAGGTAGATCGCAACCTCAGGAAGTAGTAGTAGGTAAAAATTTAACTTTTGTTAACGTAGGAGCTGCTCCTCATGTTGAAGAAGTTGATAATAATATGAATTTTCCAGCTGGAAACTATACTCTTACTGTAGGTAATAAATATAACGTTTTAGTAGGTTCCGGAGGAGTACAGCTCAAGAGCACGGGCTCAGTAGAGATAGCTGGAACATCAAATAAAATTATAGGCGAAAAGGTAAATATAACCGGTAAATCAGGTGTATCTATATCTAGTAATTCGAATGTAGAAATAGCTGGGGTAGGTAATGATGGTCATCCTGGTGTTCAAATAAGGTCTAACAAACAGGTTTTTATAGAGCCAGGTTTAGGGGTAAAAAATAATATTACTTCTGCTGGAGGAGTATATGCTGAAGGAGAATTATTTGTACATCATGTAACTGCTCCTATAGAAATACAAGAAACAGAAGATACTTTATTATATGGTAGATTTAATACTGATTTACCTAGAAGATTGCTTATTGCTGAAACTGAAATAGGAGGAAGCTATTTCCCAGTATATGCTTTACCTTTAGATGATCTAATAGTAAATTACCCCCATTCACACCATTTTAATAATATTCCTTTACGTTTAATGAACTCTAATACTGATGTAAGAGATGTTGCTACTAGAGAAGGTATTAATACTAATGGCTATTCCACTCAAGCTCTTGAAGTTCGTAATGAAAGAAAAAGACCTTTAGGTGTTCAACAAACACAGACGGTTATTGAATAAAGTCGACTAAACCTAATTCTTGACATGTATCTGCATCAAACCATAAATCATGCTTTAGAATTTCATTAAGCTTTCTCATAGGTACTTTAGTATATTCCTTATATATAGCTTTTATAGTCTCCATTAAGTGAGTATTATTTATCATATCATCTTCTAGCTCTGTGTATTTACCATAGGCCATAGATGAAAGTTGATGAATTAACATTTTAGAATATTTTCCGATATACCTTTTATCACAAACTACAGAAATTATAGTAGCAGCAGAAGCAGCAGCTCCTTCTATATACGAATGAACTTCGCAATTTAAATTTCTAATACAATCAACAGTAGCTAATCCAGCAAATAAAGAACCACCATAGGAGTTAATTCTTAAATTAATATGTGGTTTTACATCTAGAAAGTTCTGTGTAATACTAAGCTTCTTATCTAAATCATGTAATATTGAATTAAGTTCGAGAGCATTAGATTCTAGAATATCTCCATAAAAATAAACATTATTCTCACTTACTCTAGTTACATTTCCCCCTGTTTGATTTGCACTTACAACAAACTGTACTGGCTCTTTTTCTTTTCCCTCTTCTTCAGAAGAGTTATTATATTTCCATTTCATATTTTAAAAATCGTGGGATACTAAATACCCTGAAATTATTTTTCTTTGTTTATCAATAATTTCTCTTTCTCTCTCTGTCATTGTTTTTTTATCTCTCTTTATATACTGTATAGATAATAATCCCATTGTTCTATCAGTTAGTGTTTTAAGAACACCATATGCTATGCTATTAACTCCATATTGTTTTAAGTCATGAATAAATGGACAATCGTCATCTTTACATTGCATTAAAAAGCTTTTCTTATGTATAGTTCTTTTAATTATATCACATAGAGCTGTTACTCTTACGTTTTGAAATTTTCTAAAAATAGAAGATATACCCTTCCCACAAACTTCATAAGTTATTGAAAGCTTATGCTGTGAGTTACCAGAATAATATTTTCCGCCGTTATGAAACTCTTGGATTAATACTCTATCTGCTCTTAGTTCTTTCTTTATATAGTTTAAGGCTGCTATGACATTATCATCAATAATATTTTGGTTTCTAATAGGATCTTCTTTTTTCTTGTTTATATGCGCTCTTACAATTATAACTAGTATACCTACAAGGCCTGCGATACCAGTGTTAATAACTGTAAATATATTATCCATATAGTATATTTATGTTATCCTTCGCACGATGCACATGTTAATATGGATCTAGCTAGCTCTTGAGCAGGGTTAGCTGATCTTTGATAGTATAACGACTTAATGCCTTGTTGCCAGGCAAATGTTAATAATTCGTTAACCTCTTTAGGCCTAGTGTTAGGTGGTATCATTAAATTAAGAGATTGACCTTGATCAATATATTTTTGACGGGCCGCGGCCTGAATAATAATTTCTTTTTGTGAAATTTCCCCAAACGTTTTAAATATGTCCTTTTCATTTTCAGTTAAAAATTTTAAATGTTGAACACTACCACCTTTAACTAGAATACTTCTCCAAGTTTCTCTATTGTTTTTATCCTTTTCTTTAAGTAATTTTACTAATTCAGGATTTTTAAAGGTAAATTTACCCTTAGCTAAATCTTTAGTAAAGTAATTACTATTTAAAGGCTCAATACTTGGACTAACTTGACCTAGTATAAAGCTTGAAGAAGTTGTAGGTGCTATAGCTACTAATGTAGAATTACGTTTATTATATCCCTTTAACAGTTCAGGCTCTCCAAATAAAGCAGCAAGTTCTTCTGAAGCTTTATTAGTTTTTTCTTTAATAGTTTCAAATATACCTGAGTTTAAAAACTTAGCTTCCATAGACTCGAATGCTATACGCTTTTGTTGTAAGTATGTATGCCACCCTAAAACCCCAACACCTAAAGCACGCTGAGACATAGCAAACTTCCTAGGAGCCTCCATGTGAGGCACTGCCTCCGTTTTTTCAATAAACTCCTCCATTACAGCATCTAAAAAATAAACCAGTGTTTCAATAGCATCGGTATCTTTAATTTTATCCCACTGTGTTAAATTTAAAGAGGATAAATCACATACAAACGATTCATCATCACAGGAAGAAAGAAATATTTCAGTACATAGATTAGATGCATGTATTTTCTTGTTTTTATCTTTATATACTTGTGGAGCGTTATTATTAGCTGTATCAGTAAAGAAAATATAAGGGTAACCAGATTCGTAACGCTTTTTTATTATCTTACCCCATATACTTCTTTTAGAAGTATCCCCACCGAGCATTGATTCCATCCATTCGTCTGTAATACAGACACCAATTGATAAGTCTTGGATAGCGTCTCCTTCAGATTTTATACGTAAAAACTCTTCAATATCAGGATGATCAACTGGTAAATAAGCAGCGAAAGAGCCTCTGCGTACGTTACTTTGACTAACATAGTTAGTTAGCGATTCGAATACTGTAAGTTGAGGATGAACACCAGTAGCAGTACCACCAGAAGATATAGGTGCACCTCTTTCTCTTATATCTCCAAAATAGCCTGAAGTACCTCCGCCTACTTTAGACATAGTACCGACCTCTGCTACTTTATATAAAATCTGCTCCATATCATCAGGGATATAAGAGCCAAAACAAGAAATAGGTAACCCCCTATCTCTGCCGAAATTAGACCAAATTGGTGATGATAATGAATAAAATCCTTCATGTAAATAGTTTAAAAATTTATTGCTAAAACCAGATATATCTAAATACTTTTCAGCGGCATCTGCAATATCTTTCATTCTCTGTTCTGGAGTTTCATCCTTAAACAGGTAACCTCGCGCTAAAAATTTTCTAGAATCTTTGTTTAGCCAATAAATTTCACTCATACTCTTTTATATATATAGTAATTAATTAATAATAATACTAAAAAAGATCAGCCTCACTAAAAGACTGATTTTTCTTAGAATATTCAACAGGTCTCGTATGGAAGAAATCGGTCATATTGTTACCGAGTAACTCTTCTTCGAACCACATTGTACTATCGAGGAGTGAATTATCAATATCAAAAACAGGCTTAAATTTTATTTGTTTAAGAGATTCATTAATTCTGTTTTTTATAAACTCTTTAACAACAGGAGCAGATAAACCAGGTTCATGAATACCATTTATCATCCAATCAACTATTCTGCTTTCCGCTTTATAAGCTTCTTCAGCTTCGTGCACGATTCTTGCTTCTAATTCCTCATCAAATAATTCCGGTAACTCTTCACGTATAGTATTAATAATTTTTATACCAACTAAAGCATGAATATTTTCTTCATTGCGAGTATATTTTACTTGCTGATCAGTATCTTTAAGTACGTTTTTAAATCTAGCAAACCAATTTATAATATAAAACTGGCTAAATAGAGATACATTTTCTACAAAAAGAGTAAACAAACATAAAGCATATAAGTATTGCTTTTTACTATCTTTATAAAATTTATGAGTATATTTTCTTAAGTATTTTACCCTACCCTGTATCCATTCTAGCTTTAAATTTTCCTCAAAAATATCTTCAAGATCTAAGAGACGTAGAAGTCTTTCATAAGCATTATTATGAATAACTTCGGTATTAGCCATAACGTACCCTAAATCTTGTAAAGAAGGGTGGGGTAAATTTTCCCCAAGCTTAGCCCAAAAGGTCTTAACAGCAACCTCTATTTGCCCTATTGCTGATAGAGTTCGTACAATAATCTCCTGCTCTTGTTCTGTAAGTTCTGTTTTAAACTGTTGGATGTCGGACTTAAAACTAAACTCCTTATCAGTCCAAAATCCGTTGTGCATAGATTCCATAAACTGCTCAGTCCATGGATAAAGGTTTGGTTTTCTAGACAGTTGTTCCGTAAAAATATTATTCATGGTTGTATTCCTTAATTATAGAGGCATTGTTGAAGCTAAACCACCACCAGGAAGAGTAAACGTTTTTGCAAATCGCTTACCGCCATGTTCTACCGTAACAGCTACAGTATGTCCAGAGACATATGGAGGAGAAACTATAGTACCCCCAACTGCTATAACTCTATATAATGACCCTGTTGTTCCATCAAATACTTTAACTGTCGTATTTGATCCCTGCTGTACGGTAAAAATTCTCTTATTCATAATCTCTTATAGTATTTATGAACTCTGACACCTCGATATCAGATTTATGTGTAGCAAAGTTAAGAGTTTTTGAAATCTTTTTATTGTGAGCGCTACTCTGTATTTTATGATAGTCTATAAGATCTTTAATATCTTGAGAATCCTCTCCAGGTAAATCTTCTTCAGTAACATTTAAAATATTTCTAATCTCTTGAATAGAATACCCTTTATACAAATAGTTTTTAGCCTTACGTGTTATAAAGTATTTTTTGAGAGTTTCTACATCTTGATACTCTTTAACCTTTTTTTCGTAATAGTCCTTACCAAACGTATAACTACTCCCCGTAACAATACATCTTACTTTTCTATCAGACATAATTATATTATAACTTACTCCCAAGGAAAATCTATCCAAGTATTATTAGGTACTAAAATTCCATAATGATCAACTTTATCTTTAGCGCGCTTCTCTGCAAATAGGGTAGCATATCGCACAGTCCATGACGCACATCCACGGTGTTCAATTTCGTTTTTAACAAAATTTAAAGTATCACCTGTATCAACCTTATCATCAACTACTAATATACTACTGTCTGAAGATATACTATCAAAATCTATATCCTGTACTATGTTTATATCCTTTTTCTTTTTTCTATCTTCGTATGAACTAATACCAAAAGAAAGTAGTTGAGCTTCTAATGCATAACTAATAATTTTAGCTGGTAAAAGACCCCCTCTAGAGATGCCAATGACATGTGTAAATTTTTTCTTATTAATCTTAAATCGTAATGCTAAAGATTTCGCTAGAAATCCTACAACATCATATTCAACTTTTTGCCTATCCATACCACAATTATAGTACTTTTTAACAAATATCAAATAAATATATACGATGAAGAACGAGTTTGAAGAACTACAAAAAATATATGAAAATTTTAGAGTGGTTAGTGGAATGAACCCTCCATATAAAGTACAAGTAAAACCTGTTCTAGGACAAGGATATCCAGATGATCCTGAAGGACTTTCTAATCCATATTATGCATTAAGAGGTGTAAAGGGTGGTGCAGGAGAATTATATAATAGAGGGTTAACATCAAATATAACTGCTAGCCCAGAACAAGAAGAAAGAGAACATAAAATTGAGGCTTCAGAAGTTATAGAATTTATCAATAAGTTAATAGAAGAAGCGCAAACACCACAAGCGGAGCAACCAGGTTTTGCTCTTCTTCAACTGAAGAGCTTAAAAAACTTTATTAAGTCTCTTTAGAGTAGGCTCTTTTAAGCATTATTTCAGTTACTAAATGCAGTACAAAACAAAACGTAGAACTATATAATGCAAAAATAATAGGGTTAAAATGTGACAATATACCTATAAATAAGCCAGTCCAAAATCCTGTACAGAGAGCACAAGATAAGAGCTCATTAAAAAAATCTATCCTAACTAATCTATCTCTTAAAGGAGATAATATCTTGCCATACATTAGTATATGGCATAGACCGTAGGAAGCTAGAGAGTATAGTAAAAGATCAGCCATTTAGTAGCTGTTGATCTTCATTGATAGTAGTAACAGCGTCACCCATGAGCTTTAACTCTTCTTTTTTAACTACAATAGAATTACCATCGTCGTCTGTTACTTTATAGTATTCGTCATCAATTTTCTCAACTACTGGACATCCAGTTCTACCACAACATACTTTAACTTTATTTGTATCTAATTTTTTAATCATAATATTATCCTAATGCTTTTTTAAGTGCTTCTCTTACCTTAGCTTCTGCTCTATCATCAATATCATTTTTTCTACCAGGTGATATAGCCTTATGTGTAGTTACTGTAGTAAGGTCTTTTGGCCAGCCATATTTTTCAAATCTTGGTATTAACCACTCTACAGCAGATTCTACTTCAGCATCAGTAAGCTCTCTTTTAGTAGTATCTCCTGAAAATGCCAACCCTAATAAAAATCCATTACAATTAGTTTTGCCGTTAAAATTAGATTTACCAGCATGCCAGCATCTTCTCCAATCTTCAGCAAATACTGTTCTAGAACCATCTGTATCAATAATTACATGATACGATACCTGGGATTTTGATTGAAGTATCCAGCTTACTGACCCGTCATAAGAACCAGATGAATGATGTAATACTACACCTTCAGGTTGTATAGAGCTTGATGAAACGTTTGGAGTCTTTTTCATTACTTCAGGATAGGCTCCATCTGTTTTTGCGGAAGCTATTTCTGGCGTTGACTCTTCATTAGTAACCCCTAAATCGTTTAAAATTTCTTTAGCAGTATTAGGGCCATAAGCTCCATCGGGGATAGTATCAACCTTCTTTTGAATAATTTTAGTTAAATCACTAGTAGAAAAGTCTAAAGATTTAATAATAGCTAATGCTGTATTTTTACCATAAACTCCATCTGCTGAAGATCCAACTTTTTCTTGAATTTGTTTTGTTAAGTCTTCTAATGCCATGTAATTATTTATTCATATATAGTGGAAAAAATACTTTAAAATATAAATACTTATATGGATATGATACTTGAATTTATTAGTGACAAACCTTGGTTTGGCTTAATCGCAGCTATTATTGCTGCAGCTGCTGCATTTTGTGCTGCTACCCCTACTCCAAAAGAAGGAACATGGGTTTCAAAAGTTTATAAAGCTATTGAATTTTTAGCACTTAATATCGGTAAAGCTAAGGCTAAAGCCGTTGTTGAAGAGAAAGTTGAAGAGACTGTTAAAGATGCAGTTGCTGATGCTGTTAAAAAAGCTACTAAATAAAAACTGTAATGGCCGGTGGCTTAATAAAAGGTGTTTTAAGAGCTTTAGTTGCATATCTAGAGCTTAGAAATAAAACACACTATCACCGTGTAGTTACTGAATCTAGAGATAAACAGAAAAAATTAATAAATGAAATTGAAACATTACGCACTGCTGGCGACGTCAATTCTAATGATCGGGCTGACATCTTGCGCGACGAGCTCCTCGACGAAAAGCGGCACCTTAAACATATATCAGCCTTCTACCTTAAATCTTGCGGCGGGGACGCCGATTCAAAGTAAAGAAGGAGTTTATACACCTCAAACTGATGAAGTGTGGCACTCTGATGCTCGCTTTCGTAAGTTAGAACGTCAACTATACTTCAGTAGCGGAAAATGATTAAATCGCGTAAATTCCTAGCTGGCTTAGCTCTATTCATAGCAGCTACTGCTTTTGTATTTACAAATCATACAGACTTCACAGGTTGGGCAGATATGATGAAATGGGTGTTTGGAATTTATGTAGGTGGTAATGTTGGAGCGCATACTGCTGCTAAAGTTAAAATAGGTAATGGGCATCATGCTCCAGCTCAACCACAACCCTCTCAGCCCGGGGTTATTATAGCACAAGATGATGTACTCGTTAATCACACGACTACACCTGCGCCTTCACCTTTTGTAGCTGTTAGAACTATGTCAGGTAAAGATCCAGCTGAGGTAGCTCAACAACTCGAACCTCAAGATCCTGAAGGTCTAGAAATGCCCCCTCCAGAAAAAGGAGAAAGAATTTAATATAGATAAATATATTAAATGACTGAGCAGTTTGATGAAGGTGTGAAAGAAATCCTAATGACTATTTTATCATTAGGAGCTACTGCATACGAAACACAATATATATTAGATGTTTTAAAGGATAGACCAGAGCCTATTGAACAAAAAGTAACAGCAGTCAAGCAAGCAGATAGGTTTATCTCTTCACCAAAATTTGATCAAGTAGCTGATCAGGTAATAGATGAGCTTGAAGATGAGCCTCAAGAGCCAGAAAAGCCAGAGGCTAAAGTTTATGACTATGGCTCACCACAATACATAGTTGATAGATTAATGAAAGGTGGGCTATCTAAAATTGCTGCTATTGGTATCGTAGCTAATTTAAAAGCAGAATCTAATTTAGATCCTTCTATAAAGCAAAGAGGAGGTGGCCCGGGAAGAGGTCTAGCTCAATGGGAAAAAGGAGGGAGATATGATACAGATAGAATAAATTTACTTTCTTTTGCAAAGAGTAAAGGAACTAAATGGCAGGATTTAGATACACAGATAGATTTTATTTTATATGAAATGGAAAAACACCCTGAATATAAAAAAGTAAAAGAGGAAATAAACAAAACTGATAACGTTAAAGATGCTACTTTAATCTTCCTTAAAAAATACGAAAAAGCCGGTACTCCTCATACAGAAAAGAGGCTTGAATATGGTAGAGAGTTAGAAAAATCAATATAAATATTATTATGGTAAAAACCGTAAGCTTATGTTTAATATTGTTGTCCTCGAATTTACTAGCTAATAATTATAGTAAAGAGATTGATACTCTGATAGCTAAGGATTTAATGAATAAAAAAATTGAGATGCCTATAGTAGCATCAAGTTTTGTATTTGTTAGAAGAGCTTATTTAGATATAGTAGGCCGAATTCCTACTTATGAAGAAACTACTAGGTTTTTGAAGAGACCAGATAGAGTTAAACTAATAGAAGATTTACAAAACTCTCAAGGATATACTGAGAATATGTTTAATTTTTATGCCGATCTTCTTAGAATAAAAAGAAAATTATCAAACAATGTTGATGGTGATACTTATATAGCCTGGGTTAAAGATGAAATATCAAAAAATACTCCTTATGATGAGCTTGTTAAAAAGCTACTAACTGCTAGAGGTAATATATGGAGTAATCCAGAAGTAGGTTATTTTCTTAGAGATGAAGGAATGCTGCTTGACAATGTTAGTAACACTTTTCAAGCCTTTGCAGGAATGAATATAAACTGCGCACAATGCCATGATCATCCTTTCGACGATTGGACGCAAATGGATTATTATAATATGACTGCTTTTTTTACACAATTAAATTCTAGAGGTGATAAAGAAAGTAGAAAACAATTTCAAAGACTAAAAAAAGAAGCTGAGATATTAGATGAGTCTGGAAAGAAAAAAGGAGCTATAAATAGAGTAGGTCAATTTTATAGACATGGTTACCAATATACTATTGTAGATGATAAAAATAAACAGCTTAAGCTCCCTCACGATTACAAATATAGAGACGGTGAACCTGGTGAAGTGGTTAAAGCTGAGACTGCTTTAGGTGATAGAGTTAAAGAAAAGCGTAAAAGAGAGGGCCTACGAGAGAGCTTTGCTGTATGGTTAACAAGTGACAGTCACCCAACATTTTCAGCTAACATAGTAAATCGTCTATGGGATAGAGCTTTTGGATTTCCTCTTATTAATAATTTAAATGAAGTAGCATTATTTGATGAATTAAAAGAAAGTCGTAATTCTAGATTAACTGATTATCTTATAAAGGTTATGAAAGAGGTGGATTATGATATTAAAAAATTTAATTCAATACTATATAATACTAAATTTTACCAAGCTAAGATAGATACAGATAATAAGTTTAAAGGTCCTGCTTTAAGAAGAATGACAAGTGCCCAGCTTTGGGATTCAATAGTTACTTTATATCAAGGAGATCCTGATAAGTGGCAACCTAAGAATAGAAAACAAGACTATATAAATTTGTTTACTAATTTAGAATCAATAACTGCAGAAGAAGCTCTTAAAAAATGGGACGAGTATGGTAAAATAAAAGGTAGTTATTATAACGGCGCTCCAAAAATTAAAGGCCAGATAGTGGTTAGATCTTCACAAATATTTGAAGGTAGGCATTCAAACTTTATGAGAGAGTTTGGTAGATCAGATAGAGAATTGATTGAAACAGGTAATGAACAACCTAATATAACACAAATTTTAAATTTAATGAATGGAGATGTTACTAAAGCTCTTCAAGATACTAATGGGTTTGTAGCTAATCAAGCAAAAGACGTAGATAGAAATATAGGAATGAATATTATATTCTTTTCTTATATTGGTAGAGCTCCTAACGATAGAGAAAGAGAACTATTTAAGGATGCTGATTTCGCTGATATGGTATGGATATTAATTAACTCACATGAATTTAAACTTATAAGCTAATGAAAAGAAGACATTTTATACACACCCTCGCTGCATCTACATACGGTTTAAAAACACTAGATGCAAAAGATGCTCCAATAGCTTCTAAAGCTAAGAACGTAATTTATATATGTCTAGATGGAGGTATGAGTCATATTGATACTTTCGATCCAAAGGATGATAAAGAAGTTATGGGAGATACTACTAAGATTAGTACTAATGTAAGTGGTATAGAGATAGGAAATAGATTACCTAAACTAGCTGAAGTAGTAGATAAGATGTCTATTATACGCTCTACTACTTCAAAAACAGGAGCTCATGAACAAGCGCAATATTTAAATAGAACTTCTTACAGACAAATAGGTTCTATAGTTCACCCTAGTTTAGGATCATGGGTTGCCCATTTGCAGGAAAGAGAACGAGATATACCTGATTATGTTTTAATCTCTGGTTCGTCTGCTCATCCTAATTCAGGATTTTTACCTAAAGTTAAATCACCGTTACCTATAATAGATCCTAAAGGAGGTTTAAAGAATAGTAAGGTAGATAAAAAACTAGAAGAGAGAATGCGTATTCTTAAAGAGCTTAATAGTGGATTAAAAGCGCCGCTAGCTTCAGAGTATAATCAATTTTATGATAATACAGTTAGATTTTTAAAATCTAAAGATTTAGAATTATTTGATTTAACTAAAGAAAGCTCTACGGTTAGAGAGCGTTATGGAGATACTCGACTTGGTCAAGGGTGTTTGCTAGCGAAGCGCCTTATAAAAGGAGATATAAAGTTTATAGAGATTAATAACGGCGGGTGGGATACTCATGTGGATAATTTTACTAAACTTGATAATAAGTTAAAAGAGGTAGATGATGCTTTAAGTTCTCTAGTTTTAGATCTTGAAGGTGAGGGTTTATTAGATTCTACTCTTATAGTGTTAGTAACTGAGTTTGGAAGAACACCAAAAATAAATGTTAATGATGGTAGAGATCATCATCCTCAATGCTATTCAACCGTTCTTATAGGAGCTGGTGTAAAGGGTGGTTATGTAGCGGGTGAAACAAATAAAACTGCTTCTAAAGTAACTAAAGATCCTTATACAATATCAGATATAAATGCTACAGTAGCTCACTTGTTAGGTATAAAGACTAATGAAGAGAGGTTTTCACCTAATGGTAGACCCTTTAAAGTTGCTAATAAAGGTAATATAATTAAAGATATAATAAGTTAATGAAGCCAAAAAATACGTTTTGTAATAATACGAGAAGAGATTTCTTACAAACAGTAGGAGGAGCTTTTCCTGGTTTAGCTTTAACAGGAATGTTAGCACAAGATGGTTATTCTAATCCTCTTACACCTAAATCAAAAATGATACCTGGTAAAGCAAAGTCTGTTATATTTCTTTTTATGTACGGGGGTCCTAGCCATGTTGATACTTTTGATTACAAGCCAAAGCTATATGAATTAAATGATAAGACTATAGATGTAAAAACTTTTGGAAGAGGTGGAAAGAAGAATAAAGGTAGAGTAGTAGGTCCTAAGTGGAACTTTAAACCTTACGGTCAAAGTGGTAAAATGGTATCTGATTTATTTCCTCATGTGGGTTCGATGGTAGATGATATTTCTTTTATTCATTCTATGGAAGCTGACTCCCCTATACATGGATCTGCAATGCTTATGATGAATAGCGGATCATTAATAAGTGGTAAGCCTTCTTTAGGTTCTTGGGTTAATTATGGTCTAGGCTCGTTTAATGAAAGTTTACCAGGGTATGTGGTAATGCTAGATAAAACAGGAGGCCCTATCTCTGGAGCAAAGAACTGGACATCTGGTTATATGCCAGCTAGTTATGCTGGGACAGTGTTTAGATCTGAAGGAGATCCTATTCTAAACTTAAAGAACCCCTATGGTATATCTAGAGGAGAGCAAAGAACTATAATTGATTCTCTTAATCATCTTAATGGATTACATTTAAAAGATAGAAAAGATAACACTGATCTTTCTTCTAGAATAAGCAGCTATGAACTAGCATTTAAAATGCAAACTGAAGCGCCTGAAGCTATTGATGTAGATAAAGAACCAGAACATATAAAAGAGTTATACGGGCTTAATGATAGTAGAACAGAAGAGTTTGCTCGAAAGCTTATTCTTTCTAGAAGATTAGTAGAAAGAGGTGTACGATTTATACAGGTTTATTCAGGAGGAGCTCATAATGATTCAAACTGGGACGCTCATGGTGACTTAAAAAAGAATCATGACTATCATGCAGGTAGAACAGATAAGCCTATAGCGGGTTTATTAAAAGATCTAAAGCAGAGAGGTTTATTAGATGAAACTATAGTTGTATGGGGTGGTGAATTTGGAAGACAACCTACAGCAGAGTATGCTAAAGGTACGGGTAGAGATCATAACTCCATGGGCTTTACTATGTGGATGGCTGGTGGAGGTATAAAGGGTGGTACTAGTGTAGGTAGTACAGATGAATTAGGGAGCGCAGCAGTTGAAAAACCTCTACTAGTTAAGAACCTACACGCTACTATATTAACTCAGTTAGGATTAGATCCTAATAATTTAAGTTTCTTCTTTAACGGTTTAGATGAAAAATTAGTAGGTGTTGAAGGTGCTGAAGCTATAAACGAAATTATAGCTTAATTATCAGAAACCACAGGTTTTCGTAAAATAAGTAAACTTGTGCATGAACAGGATAGAACTGAACACCCACAAGTTATACTACATTTACAGAGAGATGAAAGACCTACTTTTTTTTAGCAGGTTTTTTAGGTCCTTTACCCTTACCTTTACCCTTAGGTCCTTTACCTTTTTTACCCCCGATACGCTTTTTCATAGCTTCAGCTGCAGCTTTACGCTCTTCAGCACATAGCTTACCATCTCCATTTTTATCAAATTTTTCAATAATCATCTTCTTTCTAGCTTCTCCAGCTGCTTTACGCTCGGCTTCATCTAGCTTACCATCTCCATTTTTATCGAATTTTTCAATCCACTGTTTAATCCCGGGTTTACCGCGGTCTTTTCTTCCTTCTTCCTTTTCAGGAGTACCACTTGCGATAGCAAGTCCACTAATAATAATTGATGTAATTAATAATATTTTCATAATTGTATTTATATATTTTAGTATATAAATTTATATAATCTACTTAAAAACTGGATCTAATAGGAGATCCACGAATCTCTTAATGGTACGATATACTTTTGACTTAGTTGTAAATCCCCATCTTTTAGGAGCTTGTACTTTTATAAATGATCTAAAATCGGTTCCCATTTCAGATTGTCTCGCATACCAATCACATACCATCTCAGCTATTTGAGCGTCATTCATAGCTGATATACCATCAACATGATATTCAGGATGGTGATCGTTAGTTTGTTGATGTTGATGTATAGCTAATTTTAAAGCTTCTTCCTCTTCTTCTCTATGTAATGTATCCCATTCGATACCTTGAAACTTTGATAAATCATGTCTACTGCACCTCTGGAGCAATCTACGCGCTAGCTCTAGATCATTTTCAGCTTTAGCATTATCAATTAACCTAGTAGCTAATTTATAAGCCGCAGATCTTACAGCTTGTGTATGCTCCCATACTGAAAATAATCTTCTCCTATAATTCTCTCTTACTTCTAGGGGAAGAGTTGAATCAGAACTATCATGACTCGGAGGTTCCATTTTTAAGTTCTCCTTTTGATCTTAAGATCTCATAATTAGCTTTATGAGCTTCTTGTACTTCATCTTTAGACTGTCCTTTATAAACTACAGCATAGTGATTTTCGATTAAAAAATCATTTACATTAATACCGTCTGCATTTATAATGCCTAAAATTCTACCAAACTTTCCTTTATCTAATCTAGTTTTTACAGTAACCCTGTCTCCTTTCTTGAGAAAGAAACTTACTTTATCTTTAGCTAATAAACCAGCTTCTTTTTCTTCTAGATCTCTTGTTCGGCATTCTGGAGTATCAACTCCATATAACCTTACTTTTTGATTAGAAAGTACTACATCAAAACCTAAATCAATATTCAGTATAACGGTATCTCCGTCTACAACTCTTTTTACTTCAGCATTATAACAATAGGGTTCCACCTTTATATTTATCTAAAAACAAGAAAAACCCCAGTACAGCTAAGCCATACCGGGGTAAAAATTTCTTTTAGTTTAATTAGAATGAACGACCTACTTTAACACCGACAACTACTTCGCTATCAGCATCAGCGTAAATCCCTCCAGCATCTTCTGCAAGGCTAAGGACACCAGTTACGAAAGGAGATGCAGTGAGCTCCCATGGGAGACTAAAATCTGTACTTACAGTAACTTGTGCATGAGTAAGCTCAGCTTCATCAAGCACATAACCAATAACGCCTTTTACGAAAATTTCGTTATTAGCAACGTTAATAGCAGGTTTCCAGTCAACGCCAACTTCTCCATAATTATCGTTATCACCATCTAAGGCGAGAAACTGAGTAAGAGAAACATCAACTGGTCCAACTGCTCTGGTTAATCCAAGACCTACTTCTGAAGTAACATCACCGACTAGGTTAGTAGCTTCAGAATAATAGTTAAAAACGACGTTTACATCGTAATCACCAAATGATTTAGTAGCTTTAGCACCAAAAACAGTTTCGAGATCAGAAGCATCGTTATCCTGGAAGGTTAATCCTGCTGCAACAGTTGCTCCGGCGAGATCAATTTCTGTACCTACACTAGCGGCGATATAATTATCACCACGAGCGGCACCACGAAATAACTCTTTAGAAGCTGCTGTTACATTAGCCTCAACACCACCAGCAAGTAAAGTAGAAAAAATTCCACCATCACCTGCAACAGTTGATCCTGAAGCGCTTCCTGCAGCTAAAGTAACTGCAGCCATCATTGAATATAGTACGTTTTTCAATTTCATATTCATATATTTATAGTATATAGATAGTATAAATCAACGGTATTACCATAAAAATATGAACTTTTTTTAATACTTCGTGTCTTCTATCTCGAACTTAGCAGCTTCTGTATCATCTTTAAGATCAATATCTTCATGCCCGGTATTGACAATGTCTTCTTCTCCTTCTGCACCAGCTATTGCTACTATCTGATCTATAGTATCAAACATAGAATCTGTTGGATCTATATAATCAGCGTACTCAACTTTAAGCTGTTTAAGATTATTTACTAATTCTAACATCTTACTATACGCTGCTTCTTTATATTCTCTATTATATCCACCTTGTCCAGGAGGCGCTCCCTCTCTGATAGGTGGATTATACATCTCACGATATATCCTAGCTATGCTTTTATTAGACATCTTACCTCTTAAAATTAATACTCACCGTAAGCCGGGCGATATGTAGACATACGATCATACTTTACATATTCATCATAGTCATCAAGTTCTTCATACTCTTCTGTCCCTGGCTTATAATAGTGACCTTCTTCTAAAATATATGTTGTAATTTCACCCTGTTCGTCGATATTGCTTATATATTCCATACCGCTCTTACCCATAACAATTTGACCCTCTTTAAACTCTCGTTTATTCTCTTCATCACCGGCAGGAGAACGTCCGCCCTTCAGTTGCCAGGAATCCGGCGCTTCTTCCGGACCTGACGGCTCTGGAATTCCCGCCGCGTGATGATCTTCTGCATTTTCTGACGCTCCTAACTTTGCAGCAACTTGCTCAATACCACCAGGTACTTGAGTCTTATCGAATTCTTTCAATGCTTTACCTTCTTCAGGACCAGCAGTCTGCTGTCCATCTGCCTCTGGGTCAGCATAAAGTGTTACTGTTTTTCTTGGCCCATACATAGTAGCATATAGTACATAACTACCATCTTTATATACTCTGAAAGCTTCTGCACCATTACGATCTTTTCCAAGATGTTGAAACTGCACGTTACCAAATTTATGCATTTTGGATAAGTCTTCTTGTTCTTGACTCTCATTAGGGTTCTTATAGGTAGGATCTGAATTTAACCTAGATCCACCATCTGGATCTCCATCTGATGTGTGTCCATTGCTATATAGACGATCACTACCTTTTTTGTAGTGCTTACCTGGAGGTGCTTCTTTAGCCTCTGCCATTACCCTTTTATATGCTTCTTCAAGCATTCTAAGATTCTTTTTCGCGCGCATAATATTATTTATTCAAACCACACCAAAAGCCGAAGGCTTTCCGCCGCAGGCGCAAAAAAATCTAGCCTTTATGGTCTTAGATACTATAATATAGTATGGGTATATATTCTGAACAGAGACCATGGGGATCATTTGAGGTACTGATTGACAACCCTGAATATAAGGTTAAGAGGATTACTGTTAAGAACGGTCAAAGGCTTAGCCTACAATACCATAATAAGAGGGATGAGAACTGGGTCATAGTGCAAGGTAAAGCATATGTACAATTAGATCGTGATGGTGATAATTGTAAAGTGTATGAAAGAGGAGAGAGTTTATATATTCCTAGATTTACTCCGCATAGAGTATCATGTCAAAGCGAGGAAGATTTAATCTTTATAGAGACTCAGACAGGTGAGTATTTTAGAGAAGATGATATAGTTAGATTAGAAGATGACTATGATCGTGTAAACTACTGATTATCTATCCATTCTTGTGCTTCTTCTACTGTGCATGTAGAATATACCCACTCATTAGAAGAGTCTAAGATCTTAAACGGCGGTACTTCGCCACCCGCTGATAAAGGTAAATTAGAAGTATCTACTATTGTGTATGCCATTATCTTTCTAATTGGTCATGTAATTCTAATTCTCCTTCTGAGTGCTTTAATGAATCATATTCTTCATCTGTTAACTCACCTCTCATAGACTTAGATCTAAGTCTAGAATAATTACCATGATGCCATATAAGAGCTTTCTTTAGTTCTTCCGGATCCTTAATGTATAAGCTATCTCTAGGTTGTTCGTTATCTTCCCGGCCTTGTGATTGTCGAATGATATCATCTAGATCTTTCACTCTTTTTCGAACATTAGTCATTGTAGGTATAGGATCCGGATCTACTTCTATATCTTCTAAATCTTTTTCCTCTT
>CEVZ01012367.1_pt1 | contig 18309 bp, 15 predicted proteins | sample 361371 | NCBI WGS metagenome assembly CEVZ01 (sample SAMEA2620217, study PRJEB7988) | marine metagenome | isolation source: saline water (ENVO:00002010), including
TTCTTTGTTTTCGAACGTGAAGCCGTATTCGCGTCCGAATGGCTTTGTGTGGGACGGGAAGAACAGGTTCAGGAAGTAGGAGATTATTTTTCTGCAACACCAGCTGGAGAACCAATAATTGTTGTAAGAAATTCAGAATCTGAGATACGAGCAATGTCATCAGTTTGTCCTCACAGAGGTATGTGCGTTACAGCAGACCTTGATGGAATAGATGATGAGAATATGCTTGAGCCCACCAAATTTCTTTCAGGCAACGTGAGATACTTTCGATGCCCCTACCATTGGTGGGTATTTAATTTAGAGGGCCAGCTCACAGGAGCTCCTGAAATGAAAGAGACGGACTGTTTCAAAGCAGAAGATACAAGTCTTGAAAATATCGCTTTGGAGATCTGGAACGGCTTTATATTTGTAAATTTTGACATCAATGCAGATCCTTTAGGCCCGAGTTTGGGAAAACTTGAAAAGGCAGTAAGGAATTACGATCTTTCCTCACTCAAAACCGTAGACCCTGCAGTAATTCCTGATGTCCCATTTAATTGGAAGATCATGATAGAGAATTTTATGGAGATGTACCATAACAGCCGTCTCCACAAAGGTATCCATGATTGGGCACCCTCAGCAGGAGCTCCTGGGACACCATCCTCATATTCAGATTTTGAAGAAGGCGATGGAGCAATGTTTGGATTTAATCCGTCCTTGGAAATGGATGGAGGCTTTAATCCAACTTACAAAGCCCTTTTTCCGCCTCTTCCAAACTTAACTGATGAAGAGAGACAAAGAGTCGTATTCGCTTTCGTTCCCCCAACTCTTTTAATTGGAATGCAATCAGATTCTGCATTTTGGTTCACAGTTAATCCAACCAGTCCCGAAACACACGAACTCAGTATGGCCTACTTATTCCCAGAAGAAGTTCTTGAAATCCCCTTATTTGATGAATTGCTTGAAGCCGCAATAAGGGGAGTTGGCTATTTTAATCGTCAAGATATACCAACAAATATTGCTACTCACTTGGGATTGAGTTCACGTTTTGCAAACCGAGCCCACTACTCCTGGCAAGAGGCCGTTATACCGCAATTTAATTCTTGGCTTGTTAACCACTATGAGAAGCAAATGGAAGATAAATAGATGTCTGATTCATATCAAATCCTGCAAAATTACTGGCATGCAGTAGCTACCAGTAAGTCTTTAGAATCTGACATCCTTTCTGTGAAACTTTTAGAAAAGGACTATGTTCTGTGGCGCACCCCAGATGGTTCAATCGGAGCGTCTCTAGATATCTGCTCACACAGGCAGGCTCCTTTGTCAAAAGGACATCTAGAAGAAGGTTGTTTAAGATGCCCCTATCACGGCTGGTTATTTGGAGATGAAGGGCAATGTTTAGAAATCCCTTCAGCTCAAAAAGATTTACCCATTCCTCCTAAAGCCCATTTGGAATTTATACAAACTCAAGAAAAATATGGTTTGATTTGGATGTGTCCAGGAGACCCTCATTCTCCAATACCTGAGGTAGTAGCAGAGAATGACGATTCCTTCACACGCATTAATACAGAAATGCAGATCTGGAACGTTGACAGCACGCGAATGATTGACAACATGCTCGACATTTCTCATTTCCCATATACACATAGGGGCACTTTTGGAATCGAGCAAGAAACGGTTGTGCCAAAAATTAATCTAGAACAACTAGATGAGACTTTCTTTGGTTATGGCTACGAAGTGAAGATAAACAATGTTGGCGCTACAAAAGTTATGTCTGGAGGGGGAGATGATGTCCTAAAGCTTTTCATGACTACAGGATTTGCTTTACCTTTCTCCGTCCTGAGCACAATGAGCTATGAGACAGGTGTAGAACAAAAACTATTTATGACCGCATCTCCGATACAGGAAGGCAAGTCCGCATACACTTTTGTACTTTGGCGTAACGACGACCTGAACGCGTTGGTGGCTCCAAACCGAACAATTGCTGATGAAGTACTTGAATTGGAACTAGCCGTAGTTTTGGAAGACCAAATGATGTTAGAAAAACTAAAAGGTCGACTTCCGCTAGAACACGGTGCATTAGTGGATGTTCAAGCTGATAAGCCTTCATTGGAGTGGAGAAGACGATATAAAGAACTCACCTCTAGCTAGGTGTGCTGCAGCTTAAGCGTTGATAGGATCAATGTTTGTAGGTAATCCAAGGGGGATTGCTTGAGGTCGGGTTCGAGACTCCGATCTCTCCTATAGCCTTGAAGGTATAAGTTTTCAAGGTTTGAATCCGAATTAGAGGAATATATGTCTAGTAGTACGCCTGTTAAGTCTGAGATGATTTCTGAGCACCAGCTGCATGAGAGCGATACTGGTTCTCCAGAAGTCCAGATTGCTTTGATGAGTGGAAAAATTAACCACCTTACTGAGCATTTGAAAGTTCATAAAAAGGACCATCACAGTAGAAGAGGTTTGTTGATGCTGGTCGGCCGAAGGCGGAGAATGCTTGATTATCTAGAAAAAAATGATGTTGAGCGTTACAGGTCGATTATCACAAAGTTAGGTTTACGTCGTTAAGGCGTTTGATTAAAAAGTTCCTAAAATGGTATTTGATTAAGGAACAAGTAAAAAAAGACTCTAGCGATGAGCAGCTTTTAGAAATTAGTTTTCATCGACTGGTGTCGCCCTGATCGGAAATGTTTCGAACAGGTGAAGAAGAGAAAAGAAGAGAATAATAATGAATGAACCAATTTCCGTATCCCATACATTTTCAGGGACAGAAAAGACAATTACTTTCGGTACAGGACGTCTGGCCGGATTAGCAGGAGGAGCGGTTTTGTCTCAACTAGGCAATTCAACCGTTCTGGTGACCGCAACCGGTGCAAAATCAGCTCGAGCAGGTGCTGACTTTTTCCCCTTGACAGTTGATATTGAAGAAAGAATGTATGCCGCTGGGAAGATACCAGGATCTTTTTTCAGGCGTGAAGGTCGAGCGTCAGAATCGGCAATTTTAACTTGTCGACTGATTGACAGACCTTTAAGACCTATGTTTCCAGAAGGTTTCCGCAATGAGGTACACATTGTCGGTACCGTAATGGGAGCTGATATGGAGAACCCTCATGATGTATTGGCCTTGAATGGCGCATCAGCAGCTCTTATGATTTCTGAAATTCCTTTTGATGGTCCTGTGGGGGCAGTTCGAATTGCTTGGGCGTCTTCAGGGGAATGGATTCCGCATCCAACTTATGAAGAGGCTGCCGATTCAGCATTTGAAATGGTTGTGGCTGGACGTCTGCTGGAAGATGGAGATGTTGCAATCATGATGGTAGAAGCCGGAGGGACAGAGGCAACTTGTGATGTTTATGACGCAGGTGCACCTTTTGTAGATGAATCTGTACTTGCCGACGGTCTTGAATTTTCCAAGCAATTCATAAAGGAAGTAATTGAACTGCAACAAAAACTGGTTGAAGCAGTAGGTAATTCTGAAGTAATGGAATACGAAGCTTTTTCCGATTACACCAAAGAAATTTTCAATGCTGTCGAAACTGCAGGGTCGGAGAGAATTGCAGCCACTCAAACTATCGTTGACAAATCAGAAAGACAAAATGCTGAAGCGGAACTTAAAGAGGCAATCAAGAGCGAAATAATCACTGATTTCGAAGAAGTGGAAGGCGCTGAAGAACAGATTTCCGCAGCAATCAGATCAGTAACTAAGGAAACTGTCAGAGATCGGATAGTTAATGAAGGTGTCCGAATCGACGGACGTGGAGTATCCGACATCAGAGCGCTTACATCAGATGTAGGAGTTATTCCCACGGCTCATGGTTCAGGTCTCTTCCAGAGAGGTGAAACTCAAGTTCTGAACATAACAACCTTGGGAACTGGTCGGATGGATCAGATGATTGATGGAATTGATCCGATTGAAAGAAAAAGGTACATGCATCATTACAATTTTCCGCCTTTTTCAACCGGAGAAACTGGTTTCATGAGAGGACCGAAGCGGAGAGAAATAGGGCATGGCGCTCTCGCTGAGAGGGCCCTCTTCCCTGTAGTACCGAGTTTCGAAGAGTTCCCTTACACACTTCGCTTGGTCTCCGAAGTTCTTTCTTCAAATGGGTCAACCTCAATGGGCTCTGTTTGTTCATCCAGTTTGTCAATGATGGACGCCGGTGTTCCTATCAAGGCTCCAGTAGCCGGTATAGCTATGGGATTGATTTATAAGGACGGCAAATATGTAACACTTACAGACATTTTGGGGGCCGAAGACGCTTTTGGTGACATGGATTTCAAAGTTGCTGGCACTTCTGAGTTTGTTACAGCTCTGCAACTAGATACCAAAATCGATGGTATTCCCGCAGATGTCCTCGCTGACGCATTGAACCAAGCTAAAGAGGCTCGATTGAAGATATTAGAAGTTATGACTTCAGCCATACCCGAGCCACGTGAAGATGTAGGTGAAAACGCTCCAAAAATTCTCAGTTTTGAAATACCTGTAGAAAAAATTGGTGAAGTAATTGGACCAAAAGGAAAGATGATCAACACCATTCAGGCTGAAACCGGAGCTGAGATTGCTGTTGATGATGACGGCATGTCTGGAATCGTGTCTATAGCATCACCTGATAGAGAGAAAGTCACTGAAGCAGAGAGACAAATAATGTTAATTGTCGACCCTCCTTCAGCAAATGTTGGAGAAATTTACGAGGGAAGAGTAGTAAACATAACTAAGTTCGGAGCCTTTGTGAACATACTCCCTGGACGGGATGGATTGGTCCACATTTCTAAACTGGGTGGAGGAAAACGCATCGACAAAGTTGAAGACGTTCTTGAACTTGGCGACGCCATTGAAGTTGAGGTTGAAGATATAGACCCGAATGGGAAAATTTCTTTACGTCCTATTTTGGACGGTGAAGAGAGTAGCAACCACGAGGAAACTTCATCAGATACTTCTGAAGAGGAAGAAAATATCGATATGAATGATGATGAATCCTTTGACGAAGAAGACTACAACCAAAAGGAAACTGACTCTGGGTCTAACGAGACAGAAAGCAAAGTCAAGGCATCAGCCTCTTTTGAAGACGCTTTTCAAGCTGAACTAGAGGCTGTTCACGGTGACTTGGGTAAAAGTTCGTCTAGGAGAAGCGGTAACCGCAAAAGAAGATAGCAGACTTATTCCTGTTTAATTTGATTTAAACAATTCCAACAAACCTGTCCGAAGTACTAACCTCGAACCTATGGGAAAAACATCTTTAAAAGTAGGAGTTTTAGGTGCAGCAGGCCGTATGGGACAAACAGCGTGTTCTGCTGTGATGAGTGATGAATCTGTGGAGCTTTCGGCTGCTGTGGATCTAAATGCTGATAGTGCAGAAGTTAGCTTCGATGGAGTGACTTTAAGCGGTGAATTGGGCGACTTTTTCAAAGCAAAAGTTGACGTAGTAGTTGACTTCACCGTGGCTGAAGCCTCGAGAACAAATTTGCCACTACTAGCAGAAGAGGGAATTGATGCGGTAGTAGGAACAAGCGGCCTCTCTGAGCAAGATTTCGAATGGATTGACCAAAAGTTCGATAAAAGCAGTTGTTTAGTCGTTCCAAACTTTGCAATAGGAGCAGTTTTGATGATGCACTTTGCAGCCACCGCTTCTCCATGGTTCAAGACTGCGGAGATTATTGAGTACCACCACAATCAGAAAATAGATTCTCCTTCCGGCACGGCATTAGCAACAGCAGAAATGATGCATGCAGCTTCTGATGAATGGGAAAACGACCCGACAACTAAGGAAAATATTTTGGGAGCCAGAGGAGCAAAGCTAGAAGGAATACCTATTCATTCAGTTCGAATGCAGGGAATGGTTGCCCATCAAGAGGTAATACTTGGTTCAACTGGACAAACGTTGACTATACGTCATGACTCAACTGATCGGGAATCGTTTATGCCGGGGGTTCTAATGGCAGTCAAAGGAGTAGGTGGTCTCTCTAATGGCTTAACTGTTGGATTAGAGAAATTGCTTGGAATTGAATGATTTTTGGTTCCCGCCGTTTATTGAAACCCAGTTGGATAATTTCACATATTTTTGTTTTGGCTTTGATTGTCTCAACAATAAATCTCGGCTTCTGGCAACTTAGAAGACTGGAAGAACGTAAGTCTAACAATTCTCAGATATCGGAAGTCATCAATAGTGACCCAATCAAAATAGATACTGTAGTTTCAGGTGGAATCGGTACTACCCAAAATTTTTTGCCCGTTACAGCCAAAGGGACTTTTGATGAAAACCATCAATTTTATTTGATAAACAGATCCCGCGATGGCGCTCCAGGGGTAGAGGTTATAACTCTATTTAAGCTAACTACTGAACCGGTTTCTTACGTTGCAGTAAATAGGGGTTACTTGCCTAGTAAAATATTCAATAACGACCAATCAGAAACATGGAAACCTGCTTCACGGGAGGTCCAAATAAATGGATTCGTCATGCTCCCTTTTTCTGACGGAAAACTTAATGGCAATGAGATAAATAGAATCGATATCGACTTGTTGAGTGACGAATGGGATGTGTCACTGTTACCCGTATATCTTCAAGAAACGCAAAAATCCGATGACCAGTGGCCGCTTGGACTAGATCCGCCTGAATTAACAGAAGGTCCACATCTCGCTTACGCGGTTCAATGGTTTATTTTTTCAGTAATAGGTTTAATTGGCTACCCTTTAGTCCTCAGACGCGTCGTAGCTGATGATCGACTGGTAGCGTGATTACATGTCGAATATAAGTGAAAATGCTCTCCTTGCGCTACAAGCAATCAGGGTTAAAGGGTTCGCCACTACTGAAACCGTGTCCGAGAGTGTTTCATTAGTTGAAGAAGACGTTCTTCAGTTGCTCAATGGATTTGCAGAAGAGGGCAAAGTTATTTACAGAGAAAATCAAGCTATGTGGATGCTTACACCGGACGGGAGATCTTACGGAGAGGAACTTTTGGCCTCAGAGATTGATGGCTTGGGAATTCGTTCAGAAATCGAAAATGCCTATAAAGAGTTTCTTCAAGTCAATGCAGGTTTTTTGAGTCTTTGTACGGATTGGCAACTGAGACCCTCACCAGAGGGTAGTGAAGAAGAGCAGGTGATAAATGATCATTCTGATTCTGAATATGACAGTGGGGTTATAAACCGTTTAGTTGAGTTGGATAACCATGTACAGCCAATTTGTTCCGATCTCAAAGAGTGTTTGGAGCGTTTTGCAAGCTACGGTGACCGATTTACTTATGCTTTAAATCTCGTTCTGGAAGGCGAAGTTGATTGGTTTACCAAGCCCATGATCGAGTCTTATCACACTGTCTGGTTTGAGTTGCATGAAAATCTTTTGTCAACTCTCGGTATAGATAGAGCATCTGAAAGCTCGGCTGAATAGGGAAGAGAAGGTTAAGCAAAATGACACCACGTTTTGGCAGAGTTCTCACAGCAATGATCTCACCTTTTGACGAAGATGGTTCGCTTGATATCGAAGGAGCGCAAAAACTCGCAAAATGGCTTGTGGAGCAAGGAAATGAAGGTTTAGTTATTGCTGGCACAACTGGAGAGTCTCCAACTCTGACACACGAAGAGCAAATAGGCTTGATTGCTTCTGTAGTTGAGGCAGTTGATGTGCCTGTAATAGCTGGAGCAGGCAGTAACGATACAAGGGCAGCTATTGAATTGACGGAGCGTTGTACTGAGGTAGGAGCTTCGGGGATTCTTACAGTTACCCCCTATTACAACAGGCCTTCACAGTTAGGTTTGTTGTCTCATTTTTCGGCAATAGCAAAATCGACTGATTTACCTGTGATGCTTTATGACATACCAATTCGATCAGGAAGAAAAATTGATACTTCTACAATCTTGCAATTAGCAGATGAAGTAGACAATATTGTTGCGTTGAAAGATGCAGCAGGGGATGTTGCTGAGACTGCAAGATTGATAACTGCCGCCCCAGAGGGTTTCGAGGTTTACAGCGGTGAGGATTCGCTGACTTTACCACTTCTCTCTGTTGGTGCCGTCGGCACGGTAAGCGTTGCTTCTCACTGGTCCACACCAGAAACTGCAGAATTAATGAAAGCTTATTTTGAAGGCGATTTTCTTCGTGCATCTGAGATCAATCAAAGGCTTCTACCTTCATATGAATTTGAATCGGGTGATCTCACACCAAACCCAATACCTACAAAAGCGATGATGAAGATACTTGATTTACCTGGAGGGGACTGCCGGTTGCCGATGGGCCCTGAGCCAGAGTGGTTAGCTGATAAGGCACGTGGAATTTTAAGTGGCTTAGGACGCGGTTAATAAACGAGAAGTAAGGTTTTGCAAAGTCCAGTACATATAACCTTCTTGGGTGGATTGGGTGAAATAGGAAGGAATTGCGCAGCAATAGAGCTGGACAAACGCATTGTGCTTCTTGATTGTGGACAATTATTTCCCTACAGGCACCCTGGTGTTGACTCAATTCTCCCAGATTTCGGTTGGCTCCTTGAAAGGACAGACGACATAGAAGGGTGCATATTGAGCCACTCGCATGAGGACCATGTTGGAGCAATTCCATATTTATTTCGTCAAATTTCAGTGCCGATATATGGATCCCCTTTCACTATCGGGATGGTTAAATCGAAATTAGAAAGTCATGACGTTAAAATTCCCCCGCTTGTAGAGGTTGGAGACAATGAAACTCATTCAATAGGTCCATTTAAATGCGAATTTCTACCTGTAACTCATTCAACTCCTGGCGGCCTCATGACTTTGTTCAGAACCCCTCAAGGGGTGGTTTTGCATTCAAGCGATTTTAAACTTGATCCAAATCCTGTAGATGGCCGGATCACTGACCTGAAGAGGGTTTCAGAGGTTTCCAAAGAAGAAGGAATTCGTTTACTGCTGGCAGATTCAACGAATACTGAAAATGATGGTGTGTCCAGTTCTGAATCTGAAATAGGCCCCATCATTGAGGAACTTTTTATTGAAAATGAAGGGCGTCGAATAATTGTTGGTACGTTCTCAAGTCACATCCATAGGATCCAACAAGTAGCTGATGCTGCAGTAAAGACTGGCCGTAAATTAGCAGTGTTAGGTCCCTCGATGGTGAGGAATGTCTCTCTGGCACGCGAATTGGGTTTACTGAAAATATCTGATCAAATTATTTTGAATGAAAAAGACCTGAAAAAAACTAAATCAACAAAGGTTTGTATCATCTGTACAGGCTCACAAGGTGAGCCAAGAGCTGCGATTTCTATGATGTCTGAAGGCAGACACCCCCTGATAGAAATAGATAAAAATGATACGGTAATTTTCTCTTCTTCTCCTATACCTGGAAATGAAGCATCCATTTTTAAAATTCATAATTCTTTAGCGCGTCTAGGGGCGCAAGTTGTTCATAGTGGAAAGTTGAAAGTTCATACAACTGGCCACGGGAAAGCAGGAGAGTTGCTGGCATTGCATGAAGCAAGCGATCCCGAGTTTTTTGTCCCAGTTCACGGCGAATATACGCACTTATTGGCACATGAGAAAATTTCATTGAATAGAGGTATGGATACCTCCAAGGTTCTTAGTTGTGTTGATGGGGACAGAGTGCGTTTGGATGAAAACGGAATTCAAATCGAAGACCGAGTAAGTGATTCGTACCTGATGGTAGATGCCAGAGGTGTTGAAGTTAGCAGTGAACTAGTTAAACAAAGGATTTCTTTAGGTGGTGAGGGTTTCGTCCTGATTCGCGCGCGTGTAGATAAAAAAGCGAAAAGGCTTTTAGAACTTCCTTTTGTAGAGACTCTCGGTTGGATTGAGTTAGAAGATAAAGCCGAAACAGTAGATGAAATAATTGATGAAGTAGGAAATGTCTTGGATGTTGCGCTCAAAGACGGAGTGTTCGACCAAAATGAACTGATAAGACTTGTCAGAAGGGCAGTGGGAAAATTAGTGGACTTAAAAACAGGACGTCGCCCTGTGCTTATTCCATTGGTGGAAATCAACTAAAAATAGGAATGTATACCCTCCGTCACGCCCTAGTGCTACCGTAAAACTGTTGTGGTAAGGGTTTCTATGGGCGAAGAAAAATCTCAAAACGTCGATGCTGTTAAGAAAAGCAAATCAGCATCTTCAGCCAAGGCGCCTTTTATTCAGGAGAGTGCTGTAAAAAGGTTCTTTAAGACCGCTTTTGCCGGCCGCGGAAACGAGATGCTAGGTCTAGGGCTTGTCTTGGGTGGCCTTTTGGCGGGTCTTTCGATTTACTTGGAGCAGGCTGGGCCGGTTGGAGATTTAGTAGATGGGGCGGCTGGTTGGACAATTGGAATAATAAAACTTGTTTTACCCGTTTTAATGGTCGTGACAGGCTTGGCGATGTTCAGAGAGCGGTCAGAATTTGGAGAAATAACTAAGCGTTTGCCCGTTGGACTGTTTATTGGCCTGTTAGGCATTTCTGGATTGCTGCATTTGGGTCGAGGTCGTCCAGGTTTTGGCGATGGAGTCGATGAGCTAGGGGCTGCGGGAGGCGTGTTAGGTCTTGCGGCGGGCGGAGGGCTAAAAGCAGCCATAGGAACATGGGGGGCTGTTTTGGTGCTTGTTGCATCCGTATTGGTATCTGTCGTAGTTGCTACGAGAATTTCAGCACGTGAAGTTGCAAGAATTACTGGGAAAGGAACCTTGCTAGCAAGCAAGCAACTTTTGAAAGGAATAGCACTGGTTATAGTTTCGTTTGGTCGAGCACTCACTAACTGGATCAGAGGATTGCTGACACCGCCTGGCTCGCTAGATCAGAGACAGGCGTCGAACGAAATCCAAGAGGAAGATACTGCCCAAGAAAGCCCTCCTGAGAAAACAGTTGTTGAAACTCTTGAAAAACCTCAAAACGAACCCAAGCCCAAAAAGAAAAAAGCAAAACCAAAGTCAACAATTAAGGGCAGTGAACAGTTGACGATCCAACTAGGTAAAGCAGTTGAAGGGTCATCTTGGTCATTGCCATCTTTGGACATTCTTTCTAGAAGTGACACCCATGATGTAGACGCGAAGGCTGCAGAGGAGCGCGGAAAGAGGCTTCAGGAAGCACTAGAGGCACATGGTGTTGACACTCGTTTGGTCGACATGACAATAGGTCCAACGGTCACCAGGTACGCCTTGCAACTGGGAGAAGGTGTCAAAGTTTCACGTATAACAAGTTTAAATAAGGATATTGCTTACGCATTGGCTGCTGCTGACGTTCGCATCTTGGCGCCTATACCTGGTCAACAAGCAATTGGGATCGAGGTTCCAAACGAAGATAGAGAAGTAGTGGCTTTGGGTGATATTTTAAATTCGAAGGAATCGAAAAAAGCCACCCATCCTCTTGAATTGGCTGTCGGAAGAGACATCAAGGGTCAAGCATTAATGCTCAATCTTGCTACAACTCCCCATCTTCTTATAGCTGGTGCTACAGGGGCTGGAAAGTCCTCTTGTATTAATGCGATGGTCACCTCTGTTTTGATGAGAACCACACCTGACCAAGTTCGACTAATACTTATTGACCCAAAACGAGTTGAAATGGGACAGTACGAAGGAGTCCCACACCTTTTGACAGCTCCAGTGACGGATCCAAAGAAGGCTGCAAATGCGTTGCACTGGGCTGTGAGGGAGATGGAGAGACGTTACGACATTCTATCGAACTGTGGTTTTAGAGATATAGGTGGTTACAACGCTGCGTATGACCGAGATGAATTACCTGATACAAATTTTGGTGAGGGTGACTCCACTGAGTATGAAAGGCTACCTTTCATAATGGTTGTAGTCGATGAGTTGTCCGATCTGATGATGGTTGCTGCTCGCGATGTGGAAGATTCAATTTGCAGACTGGCTCAAATGGCTAGGGCTGTTGGCATCCATTTGGTAGTAGCTACTCAGAGGCCTTCTGTCAATGTAATAACGGGTGTAATTAAAGCAAATATTCCTGCTCGACTAGCTTTTGCAGTTTCCAGTCTTGCCGATAGCAGGGTAATTTTGGATCAACAAGGAGCAGAAAGACTTGTAGGAAAAGGCGACATGCTTCTTCTGGGTCCGGCTTCAAGCACGCCACAACGTATTCAAGGTGCTTGGGTTGAAGAAAGTGAAGTGCGTGAAATAGTTGCAGCATGGAAGTCACAGATTGAAAGCAAAAAAGAAGAGGAAGTCGATCAAGATTTGCCCGACCTAGAAGTTTCATCCGTGAAGAATGATTCAGTAGCTGATATAACTGATGATTTTGCCAGACCGGCTTCGAGTTCTTCTGAGCAGGATGACGAACTGTATGAAGAAGCCAGAAGTCTTGTTATTTCAAGTCAACTTGGTTCAACCTCAATGCTCCAGAGAAAGCTTCGTGTCGGGTTTGCCAGAGCAGGCCGTTTAATGGACCTGCTTGAGGAATCAGGAGTAGTGGGACCCTCTTCAGGTTCAAAAGCTCGCGAGGTCCTTATTGCAGCAGAAGAGTATGACACTTCAGACGGAGAAGAATTTTAGGTGCGTCAATTAGGTAATTTTTAACAGTGTTTAAAGATTTTTCCATTCTGATAATCGGTTTATCCGTATTAGTGTTTGCAGCAGATCAATTTTTAAACGGCGCAGCGCGTTTAGCTGAAAGGTTCAAGGTTCCCAAAGCACTTGTGGGTGCTTTATTAGTCGGGTTTGGCACGAGCGCTCCGGAATTGGCCGCATCTTTAACAGCTGTATTTCAACAAGAAGTCGGCGGTGTGGAACTAGCCGTCGGAAACATAGTCGGATCCAATGTTGCTAATCTTGGGCTCGTTTTAGCTATACCAGTTTTGATTTGGGGTAATGTCATTCCTCCCCATGGAACGAGGGAACAAGCCGGGTATTCATTTATAGGTTCGTTGTTTTTTGCGGCTGTTGTGTACTTCAATTTGAATTCTGCATTGGGAGGAATAGGACTTTTTGCGATTTTCCTTATAACAAATTTTTTAATTTTACGTTTCTTTAAAAAATCTGGAGTTTTCCCTCAAAGTCCACCAAGACAGCACACTTGGCCACTGTCGCGAGAGCTTATTGTGATGATAATTGGCCTTGTGTTGACTGTGTCTTCACCACGTTGGATAGTTAGTTCAGCAGTTTCAATTGGAAATGAATTCGGATGGGAAGGTGGTTTCATAGGGTTCTCATTGATCGCAATCGGAACTTCATTACCTGAATTGGTTACTTCGTTAGTTGGAGCCCGTAGAGGGGAATGGGGGCTGATTATAGGAAACCTTTTCGGATCGAATCTTTTCAACAGTTTGGGTGTCGGAAGTGCAATAATGCTCTCGCATGCTGGCTTAGATAGACCCACGGAACAACCATTTATGGATGGCTCAGTCTTAGTTGGAATGTGCTTCCTATGCCTATTTGCTTATTGGATGATGAGAAGACCAGTAGCGATATCAAAATGGAATTCCTTGCCCCTCTTGTCAATTTATGCAATTCTGTTTTTGCAAATGGTGAGAACTCTCTCTGGTTGATCAATTCTTGCCTTTCTTTGCGTCTAGCCTGAAGTGATGGAGAACGGTTCAAAATTTCACCTCGTTACTCTTGGATGTCCCAAGAACGAAGTTGATTCTGAGAAAATAGCAGGAACTTTATTTGCTGACGGTATGGAATCTACTGATCATCCTGACGATGCAGATTTAATAGTCGTCAATACCTGTGCTTTTGTCGAAGAAGCTAGAGAGGAATCCATAGAGACGATTTTGAGTCTTGCTGAATTTAGAAATGAAAAAAGCAAGATTGTTGTAACCGGTTGTCTGGCAGAGAGATATGGGGGAGAAATACAGGACTCTTTGCCGGAAGTTGACCATGTAGCAGGTTTTGGCGTCCCAGTTTCGTTGACCAGAAAAACCGATGTCCCTGAATTAGACCTTCTAAATCTTCCGCGTCCTGCTTCTGACAAACCGTGGGCGTATCTTAAGATTGCGGAAGGTTGTGACAGGGCTTGTGGTTACTGTTCCATTCCATCTTTTAGAGGGCCGCAACGTAGCAGGTCAATAAATGCGATCATTGAAGAAGTGGAAGCTTTGCAAGTCAAGGAGGTTGTACTTGTTGCTCAGGACCTTGCAGCTTATGGACGAGACCAAGGGGTTGGTCAAAAGTCAATAATTCCCCTGATGGAGGAAATAGGTGAAAAAGTTGAATGGGTGAGACTTCTTTACCTTTACCCATCAGAGTTAAATACGCAGTTGATAGAGGCGATTAGCTCTTCAGCAGTTCCTTATTATGATTTGTCCTTACAACACGTTTCCTCACCTCTTCTCAGGAGAATGAAACGTTGGGGTGGTGATGAAAAGTTCAGGGCTTTGATTTCTAGAATCCGAGAAAGTTGTCCTGGGGCTGTGTTTCGCTCGAATTTCATAGTCGGATATCCGGGAGAAACAGAAGAAGACCACGATCAACTAATTGATTTTGTCAGGGAAATGCAGTTGGACTGGTGCGGATTTTTCTCTTTTAGTGATGAACAACACACCTACGCATCAGGTCTTGATGGCAAAGTCGACAGATCCTTAGTTTTGGAAAGACTGAAAGAACTTACTTCTATGCAAGACGAGATAACCTCTCTAAAAAGAGATTCTCTAATCGGTGAGAAGGTATCTGTTTTGGTTGATTCCCGCGGTGTCGGAAGAACATATCGAGAAGCACCAGAGATAGATGGGATCGTTTCTGTTCCTGATTCTTGCAAGGTAGGAGAGTTTGTTGATTTGATTGTAAATGGAGCTATAGGACCAGATTTGGAGACAGAATTGCTTTGAAAAATCAAGGAGAAGGTTACAGACATCCATTAGCCACTGTTGTAAGTCCTGCAAACCTGGTTTCTTTAGCGCGTTTGTTACTTTCCCCTCTATTATTCGTGTCGGTCTTGAATGCAGAAAAAAGTATTGGGACTTCATGGATGGCAGTTTTTTTGGGATTTGTTCTGGCCGCATCAGACATCCTGGACGGTTATTTGGCTCGAATTCGAGGCACTGTGAGCAAGTGGGGCGCCTTTATTGACCCTTTGGCTGACAAGGTTGTAGTCATCGGTACAGCTATTTGTCTAGTGGAAGTTCAAAGGTTTAATTATTTGCCCGTTTTGATTCTTACAGGTAGGGAGATTTTTATTACTTTGTATCGGTTGAAAGTGGCAAAACAAGGTCTGGCAGTCCCAGCACGTAAATCTGCAAAATGGAAGACAACTGTTCAAGGTCTTGCTTTAATGATTGCTGTGATGCCTCCATTAGAAGAATCACAATGGGCTGTTGATCTCGGGATCTGGGTAGCTGCTGTTTTTACTGTTGTAACGGGAATCCAATATTTGCGAGACGGTATTCTTGCGACTAGCAGCACTGGTGAATAGAGTTCTTGCGTGCGTTGTGAAATAGTTGCAGTTGGAACTGAGATTTTGCTTGGACAGATAGTTGATACCAACTCAGCTTGGATTTCAGAACGTTTAGCCGAAGCCGGCATTGATTGCCATCTCCAAACTGTCGTTGGTGATAATCCCGAAAGAATGTCAAAAACTTTTGAAGCGGCACTCGGAAGAGCAGAAGCTTTGATAATCACCGGAGGTCTCGGTCCTACACAAGATGATTTGACGCGTGAAGTCGTGGCTGAGTTGATGGGCGTGGAGTTGGAGAGAGACGAGCAAATAGTTGAGAAAATTAGAGATCGTTTTGCTAATCGCGGAAGAACAATGCCCGAGAATAATTTAAAGCAGGCTGATATTCCTGTCGGCGCACTGCCGATTCCAGAAATGCCTGGCACTGCTGCAGGTTTGATTTGTCCAATAGGTGAAGAAAAAGTTATTTATGTTGTACCTGGGGTACCAATAGAAATGAAACAAATGCTGGAAGGAACCGTTATTCCTGATCTTGTTTCACGTTCAGGAATCAAATCTGTAATTAGTTCTAGAGTTCTAAAAACGTGGGGGCACTCAGAGTCAGGCCTAGCTGAAGATCTGGCGGAAGAGATAAAGCGCCTTGACGGTGATGGCGAATTGACCCTTGCTTTCCAAGCGAGCGGCATAGAGGGTGTGAAGGTTCGTATTACAGCGAAAGCATCTGACAAGGAAAAGTCAGATTTACTCCTGGATGCAGAAGAGGAAGTTTTGCGGGAGTTGATAGGGGAGTATATTTTTGCAATTGATAACGAAACTATGGAATCAGTAGTCCTAGGGTTACTCAAGTCTCAGTCACTAACTTTTGCCACTGCTGAGTCGCTTACCGGAGGAATGATTGGAACTAGGTTGACTGATATTCCGGGTTCAAGCGATTCCTACATTGGGTCAGTAGTTACTTATGAAGCGGGTTTAAAAAGTTCTTTGCTGAATGTCCCGAAAGATATTTCTTACGTTGGTCAGGAGGCTGTAGAAGCTATGGCTCTAGGAGTGTGTGAGGTTTTAGGGGCGGACGTTTCAGTTGCTGTAACCGGAGTGGCAGGACCATCTCCACATGAGGGAGAAGAAGTGGGAACGGTTTGGATGGCCAGCAGTATAAAAGGTGAAGTTGAGTCATTTAAGGTTGTATTTCCTTTTGACAGATCTCAGATAAGACAGTTCACTGTAATTACGGTATTGAATGCTCTACGCAAACGTCTTGAATCACGTAAATAGATTTCTTGAAAGTTAAATTTTCTGGATTAATCAGGAATTAATTGCAGGCAGGCTGAGTTGATGCAAAATCGTTGCCCAGTGGGTTGAGGACCGTCGGGAAAAACATGCCCTAGATGTGCTCCACATGATGCGCATGTCACTTCTATTCTTTGCATACCGTGACTATTGTCTATTTTTGTGTCCAGAGATTCCTCCCCGATAGGACTCCAAAAACTGGGCCAGCCACTGCCCGAGTCATACTTTTCGGCGCTGTGGAAAAGATTTTCATTACAGACAATACATTTATAGGTTCCTTGGGTCTTTTCGTCTGTGTATATACCCGTAAAAGGCGGTTCAGTGCCAGATTCTTGAGTGCAGTAGTAAGACATATCGGATAGACGCTCCTTTAGGAGTTCCTTTTCGGTTTGGGAGTTCTCGTTATTTGAAGTCATAGAAGAAAGTTACCAAAAAAGCTGATTTTTTAAAAAATTTCATTTAATGCTTGCAACGAACATATGTTCGCAATTACGCTTATGTTATTAACAAGGTTTAAGTGGCCGTTATAAGGACTGTCACACAGGCTTCTTATTGTTAGTTAAAGCAGTAGTAAATAAAAATGAATGGAGAAATAAGATGAGTAAGGCGGGTAAGGGAACAAAAACTCAAGAGGCTCAAGATAATTTTGATGCTCGAGCGGCTGACAGCAGTGAAAGGGTAAAAGCCCTCGATAACACCTTAGGTCAGATCGAAAAGCAATTTGGTCAAGGCGCGGTCATGAAAATGGGCGATAAGGGTTCAATGTCTGTGGAAAGTGTTCCTACAGGAGCCCTGGCTCTTGACCTTGCGTTGGGTATAGGTGGTATGCCTCGAGGTCGAATAGCGGAAATTTTCGGCCCTGAAGGTTCTGGAAAAACCACGCTAGCTACACATGTTGTAGCGGAAGCTCAAAGGAATGGTGGGATATGCGCTTACATAGATGCAGAGCATGCAATGGACCCTGTTTATGCCAAAGCGATCGGTGTCGATGTAGATGAATTATTGATTTCACAGCCTGATACAGGAGAACAGGCACTAGAAATCGCAGACATGCTTATCCGTTCAGGAGCCCTTGATGTGGTGGTAATCGACTCCGTTGCAGCATTAACCCCTCGAGCCGAAATAGAAGGTGATATGGGTGATACACATGTGGGGCTACAAGCACGTTTAATGTCTCAAGCTCTTAGAAAATTGACTTCGAATTTAAACAAATCGAAGACGATCTGCATTTTCATAAATCAATTACGTGAAAAAATTGGCGTAATGTTTGGTTCACCGGAAACAACTCCTGGTGGACGAGCGCTGAAATTCTACTCTTCGGTTCGTCTCGATATAAGAAGAATTGAAGCAATCAAGGATGGAACTGAAATAGTAGGCAATCGCACTCGAGTAAAAGTTGTAAAAAACAAATGTGCACCACCTTTCCGTCAAGCAGAATTTGACATTATGTACGGTGCGGGAATCAGCCGAGAGGGTTCTGTTATAGATCTCGGTGCCGAGCTTGACATAGTTAAAAAATCAGGAGCTTGGTACACATATGAGGGTGAACAACTTGGTCAAGGAAGGGAAAATGCCAAGCGCTTCCTTACGGATAATCCTGAAGTAATGGTTGAAATCACCGATCGGGTTTGGCGTGAAGTGATGCCGGATAATGAAGATCCAGTAAAAGCAGTTGATGAAAATGGTGAAATCTTGGATGAATTCACAGAAACCGATGACCTTCCAATCGAACTTGAGGAATAAAATCATTCCT
>CEVZ01061232.1_pt1 | contig 18305 bp, 22 predicted proteins | sample 361371 | NCBI WGS metagenome assembly CEVZ01 (sample SAMEA2620217, study PRJEB7988) | marine metagenome | isolation source: saline water (ENVO:00002010), including
GAGTTAACCTTGATAGATGGAAGTGAAGTATATCCACTACCGAAGTTTGTAACAGTAACACTCTCAATTGGACCTCTGACACTAGCAGTTGCTTCTGCTCCAGTACCACCTCCACCAGTAATAGAAACTAGGGGTTGTGATGTATATCCAGAACCTGGTTGCTCAACTAGAATACGAGTAACTCTACCACCAGTGATAACTGCTTGTGCAGTAGCACCGATACCACCGCCACCTACGATTGATACTAGAGGTGACTCAGTATATCCACTACCCTGTGATGTAACAGTGAAACTATCAAGACTACCATTTACAACAACTTCTGCTGCTGCATCTATTCCACCACCACCTTCTATCTCTACATTAGGTTTAGCACCAGCGTCATAACCTTCACCTTGGTTAGTTACAGTGATATTGGTTAAAGGACCATACTGGACAAATTCTCTTGACTTATAAGACCAAATAGAAACACCATTAACCCAAGATCCAATAGGAGTACCTGGATCGATTGTTTGACGCTCTGATATGGTTTGGACTTTCCTTGGGAATCTTAATAACTTCCTTTGGTTGCCTGGGATCAATGCTGACCCTGTAAATGGTCCTATCTTGTAGTTTGGTAGTCCAGATGCAGCAACATAAACATAATCATCATTAAAGAAGGAGTTTTGGATATTAGTGGTAAATTCACTAACAACCTTGTTAATAGAGGTTACATTTGACTTACCTCTGTTAAGGTCAACCGATAATAGGATATTACCTGCTGGAATGATCTCAGTTGGAGTATTAATCTGATATGAGAACTCAAACTCATTAATACGTGATGTAACGACAAATGTGCCATTATAGACAACTGGGTTTGCACCATAGATCGTAACTTGGTCAGAAACCAATAATCCGTGTGGATTATCGCAAACTACAGTCGCAGTCTGGTTATTAACACCACCAGGAGTAATACTGCTTACTTGGATAAGTTTTTTAACGTTATACAACCAAGATTGCAATCTAAGCTCTTCAGCAGTAGATCCAAGGTTTGCAACCTTTAATTTGTCTCCACTAAGGTAGTAACTACCAGTATTGTTAAGAACGGTAGTTCCTGCTTCTGCAATACCGAGTACTCTTAGTTTACATTGATTAGATTGACCAAAATTGGTATAAACGTAAATATCGGACTGAATTATAGTACCAGGATCCCAATCTTCGACAACTCCGTTTTTAGACCTAGTACACTCGATAAACTGGTTTAGAGACTTCTCTTTATACTGAACTTCCTCTTCATCGTTGATTCTGATGGTACCATTCCTCTCAGGCCATCCAATAGTGGAGTCAACCGTAATTATTTGCCCAGTAGTCGTTAATGGCTCAACTAGACGAGTTTTATAAGGAATAATGAAGCTACCAGTAAGAGTTTCTTCAGAAATCGCTAATTCATAGATTGTATCAGTACCTTCAATGATTGTGATGACATTTTCGATTAATGCACTCGCAGCAGTAACGCTATTGTCAACATCATCAGCATATTGGTTAATTTGAGCATCTAATAAGTCATTTGGGTCACCTTCAAGCAATTCTGCTCTTAAAATGGTATCTACAACCCAGGTAGCATAAGATGGACTGATAATCTCATCTTTTGGATAATAAAGATCAACTTCTTGCCCAAATAGGATTTTAAAGAGATATTGAGTCGCTAATTTAGTACCTTTTGAAACATAGAAGTCACTAATGTTTTTAATTACCTGAACTGGGTTAACTTGACTAAAATCAATGTCAATAGTCGGTAAATACTGTCTTCTGAACTTATCAAAGACTTCTTTGATGAATAATGAGTCAAGGTTGCAAACGTAAGCACCAGAAAGGTGATTTGACTGCCTTAATGCTGCTTCTCCAGCATATACCTCATTATGGAGGTTATCATATTCAACTGCTCCTGAAACTCCTCTAGAACATCCTAAAAATGCACTAGGAGAGTAATCTTGACCTTTTTCAATGATGTCAAAACCAGTAACTTGGTCAAAACCAACATCTACAGATGCTCTAGCAGATCTTGGATCAGCAATGTAGATTTTAGGTGGAAATTCAGCTGAATAACCACTACCAAAGTTGGTAATGTTGATATCAGTGATTTCACCGTTGAAAATGGTGGCAGCAGCAGTAGCACCAGTACCACCTATGAGTTCTCCGTATCCATCCTTCCTATCATCAACAATATAGACAGATGGAGCATCAGTGTAACCACTTCCACCTGTTAACATCTCAATATTAGTAACAGACCCAGATGCAACTGTTACATCAAGGACTTGAGCACCAATTGGATCAATTATCTTTACTCTTGGTGGAGTTACATAACCCCTACCTCTATTAACTACCTGTACTTCGTATACTTGACCATCTTGGTTGATTTTTGATAATGCCTGAGCATTGATACCACCAGCAGGTGCCTCATCGATGTATACAATAGGAGGATTGCTATATCCACTACCCATTGTAAGTACTTCAATGGATCCTATGTTAACACGACCTTCTCCATCAATAGTAGGAGCACCAATAGTCGCACCAGCAGGGTTTTTGAAGGATATTGCAGGAATGAAGTTATATCCACTACCACTATTCTCAATAGTGAGTGAATCAACCATTCCAGTCTCATCATTAACTGTTAGGGACAGTTGTGCAATAGTACCATTAGGATCATCAGGAGCAACCACCACTGGGATAGGTGGGTTATATGAACTATAACCTTGACCACCGTCAAGAAGGTTAATATCCTTAATACCACCAATTAATGACTTAGCAGTTGCAGTATTACCACTCTCATGACTTATAGTAACCTTTGGATTGAAGTCAAGACGATACTTACTACCACCTTCCTTAGCAATTAGTGATTGTATCTGACCTAGATCATCAACCTTAGCAATTGCCTTGGCTCCAGACCCATAAGCAGGAGCAACATATTCAACAGTCCTAATATGAATAAGGTCTGCAGCTCCGATGGGATTTTTAAAGACAACCTTGTCTTGGAAGACAGTAAAGTCTTCATATGGAACTTGTAACCTACCATTCTTGTTAATTATTAATCCAATTTCGGAAGTTGGAGTATATGAGACTCCATCAATCCTTAGAGGGTATATTTTTGTATTCTGCCACTCTTGCCAAGGTATATTATCTGCAACCTTGATTGTTTGATCAGCATAACCGACCAAATATGTAACTCTAGTAAATTCTGAATCGTCTCCACCACTTCTATCACGTGGTGCTTCATTAAAGACAAGATTTAGACCATCAATGGTATAATCAGTGCCAGGCACTAACATATCATTGTATGTAATAACAATTAGGTGCTCTGCACTAGGAGGTGCTACAGGAGTACCTAAGAAACTCAATGGAAAGACTTTTTCAACACCATCGAACAGCGTAAAGGGGTTTTCTAGCTGTTGCTTCTTCTTATTAAACTGTGGGAATGATACACCTGGTGTAATGATGACATCAGGACCACGAGTCACGTCCTCGTAGTAGATGACTTCATTATCGATCATTATAGATCCATTTTGAGCCTGGAATCCATCAATAGACTCAATTTCGATCTTAGTATCGTCTACACCAATATCCTTAAGCAGTTTCGTCTCACTCGCTAGCTGTTCCGAGGTATAATTATCCAGATCAAGATACCTCATCAAATTGTTGAGGATATCGTAAGGTCTACCAGTCTTTTCCTGAGATTTATAGTATTCAAACAGGAAATTGACTAATTGTCGGTCTTCTTGCCGAATAAAATCAGGTAACTGACTCTCGACCCTATCAGAGACGTTGATATTCTTTGTTATCGGTGACATCTATTTAGAAACAGGATTCGCTTACTGGATACGTGAATGTATCTGTTGGATAATCAATGATATTTATACCCCCTAAGTCACCGAAATTATAACCATTGAAATTGTTAGGATCAAAGGCTGGGATTGCGGTGTCATTGATTGTGTAGTCAATTGGATTGACTGTTGGGTTAAAGACGGTAGGATCATCGCCAGGTGGAATCAATATTGATCCACCAGCAGGTAATACTTGGATTGGAAGTCTCTCAGTGTTATCTGGAGTGCCTTGTATTGCTATTGGACCAACACAGACTTGTCCAGTTGAATAATCAACACTTCCTACGGAAGGATTTAAGACTAATTCAGTTTCATCCCTTACTGTCACTAGAATTAGGTTACCTGTACCGTCATCTCTTATATTTACAGGTACTAATACTTCATTTGTGACATTTGTTGATAAACCAGTAGATGTTACACCAGCAGCAGTTGATCCATCACTCAAAGTGAGGTTAACTAGGTCTTCTGTGTAACCAGTGGCATAAAATGTACCAGATTTGGCAACTGAGAAGGATGGTTTACAGGAAACACCTGTATTATCACCAGTACCTCCATCTGGATTGCCAGAATATTTGCTAGGATCGTAAAGTGGGTTACCAAAGTCAAGACACTGGGTAAACACGTTACCAAAAGTGAATTTATCAAGGTTTTTACCCAAGGTCATCTGTGTTACGTTACCAGATATGGCAGTATCACTGTTATCGACCATCGATCCAAATTTTGATCCGTCCAGACGACCACCGAATCTATTGTTCTGACCATTTTTGTTAAATTGGTCAATTGCTTGTAGGATCTTGGTGCCAAGTTGTGCTCCAGTAAGTTGTGTATCGTTTCCGTTGTAATAAACGTAAGATTTTGGAATAATGTAGAAACTTGTTGGGTCAATAATGACTGGTTCGACAGAAGCAACGGAAAATCTCTTTAAATCGTTTTTAATTTTCTGTTTTGTAGTCGCATTTAGCTTATTTCCCGTTTTTGGTCTAATAGCAACGTAGACTTTTCCATAAACAGGTGGATTTAGCTTCTCTCCACCGTATGCAGTAACAGATGCTGCTTGAGGATAGATCTCTGAGACGATATGCTCATAATCTGTCTCTGTAACTGCCCTATTTTGGGTTGCATACGCTCTAGGTGCTCTAAACTTGACTGATAGACCAGTTTCACGGTCTTCACCGTCCTGAGCAGCGTCTTTTGTCTCGACAAGCATAGCAGCAGGAGGTATTACCCTTCCATCAGAGTCAACTATGTTGCCAATGTAGTCAAAATTCTTACATCCGTTAGCTTCAACACCATCGGTACTAACATAAGTGATAGTAATGTATTCACCATCGACTAATTTACGTCCAATAGACCCATCTCCGAAGACTAAACGGTATCTAAGGTCATCTGTCTCTTCCAAATAGTAAATTCTGCTTGTAGCATCAGCAGCAGTTACATTCATAGCAAGATTATAGGTGTCAGTTTCAGAAGATTGAGCATTTGGAGAGATGTCAACCACCAAAAGACTCGTATCTACGTTTTCACCAGGTATTACGAAGTCTTGACGCTTCGTATAATCAACTGTATAGTTAAAAGTTAGTAAATTTCCCTGATAAACAAGGACATTATCAAAAGTTGCTATTCCAGTGCTGCTATCTACAGGTACTTGGATGTCCTGAGTCAATGTAAAGGTGAAATTATCGTTATCATTGTTAGCAACAAAGACATCACCCTTCTTTAAGGTAGCAAATTCTGGATATGTAGTGCCATTTAGACCAATTGTAGTCTGTGCACCGATTCTGAGACATGCTCTAGGTGCTTTTATAGACCTAGGAGTGTAATTTAACTGCTTTGCGATCCTTACAATGTTATCTCTGACCGTTGCAGTCTCTAGAAACGCCTCATTTAACGCCATATTAGCGTTAAAAGCAGTATAATATGTGTTATATGCCAGAATATCGATCAAATATGACGATGAGGATCCTTCAAAATCGTAATCAGTAAACTCTTTTCTAGTTCTGAGGTACGATTTAATAGATTCTTTGATCTCAAAGAAGTCTAACGACGTTAATTGTGAAGGAATTGCTGACATTTTATGCTCTCTCTAGGAGAAAATCGACTGACTGTTGGACTTCCTGTCCTACTATTGTATAATCTATAGCAACTTGAATAGAATTAATCTCTGAATCGTCTCTTAAATCTATTCTAGTTACCTCTATACGAGGTTCAAGTCTTGACAGACAGTTATAAATTTCACCTTTCATAGAATCTATAGAAAATGGATCCCATGGTTCAAATAAAAGTGCCCTTAAACGAGATCCTATCTCATCTTGGAAAGGTCTTTCGCCATACATGGTAAGAATTAAGTTACGTACAGACTGTTTAATAGCGTTTTCATTTTTAACCACGCCAAAATCGCCAGTAGAGGGGTTGGAATTAAACGAAATCGCTAAATCCTTGAATCCTCGACTGACGTACTTCTCAGATCTGAATCTGTAGCTTGCCATTCTAGTTCTAATTTGAGATATTTATCTCAATAAACCCTATTATCTTTTATTTATAGGGTTTCCCGACTATTTTCCTTGACCCTTATACTTTTTCTTCGCTCCGTTACGAGCTGTAGCAGCTAATTTAGTATTTTTTGAGTTTCCTTGCCTAGTTTTCTTCGGTTGAGGTGTTACATATCCACCTGTTGTGCCGTAAAGTGCCATTTTCAGTTAATAAACTACTAAGATGATAGCACAGTTGCATGCCCCCACGCAACTACTGATGAACAAGGGTAACTAAACCCTGGTACACCGACTCCTAGAGGATCTAAAATCCTCGCTATCGGTAATTTTAAAGCAAAGACGGTCAAAGTCGTCGCCATAACAATTCTTATATGCCCAATACCTCCAGAATCCTCAATTGTAAGGGTGCTACAAGGGATTGGAGTGGGCGTTGGGCACATCGCCTTACCACAAGGACATATGTACACAATTATATTAGTACATGCTGCTATATGTGGGGTAAAAGTATCCCCCAAAAGCATGATGGGTATTCGATTTACAAGCACAGTTGCCCTTAAAGGGGTCACTGGGAAGATCGGAATCATCGGTGTGGGTGGCCACCAGCATGTAAATTCCTTAATTACGATGGAATAAGGGATTGGAGGACTACCACAGGACTGTACAGAGTGAATTGTGGACGGTAAACACAGTCCATGACCACTACAAGGTAGTCCATTTAGAGATGCAACTGGTTTTAGAAACCCAAATGCCATTATTGAATACCCCTTTCCTTCTCATTTATCTCGGTTCCAGCAGTCCAAGACTGATCTTGACTACATTCATCGAAATATGGGTTACCATAATTGTCTATTGCTCTATCTAGTGCCATAATTCCACCTGTCAGATAGTTTCTGACGGTCATCACACCATTGTAAGCACCCATATGCATCACTTTACCATTCTTTGTAATACGCATTCTCTTAGGATTTATAGCAATAGATGAATCCATACACTTATCAAGTGCTAGACAAGGGTTATTATGCAACTCAGTAGTGTTACAATAGGTATTACCTGCTAAGGGATTCCCCGCATTATCATACCCGCAATAGACTTGCAAAGGTCCATCACTGGCAGTCACACCTCGCACGAAGGTGTCCCAACACTCATTCGGGGGTACCCCATTGGTACAACTAGCAACTGTTAAAGCAGTGTAGTCAACGGAGTGAGGTGTACCTGCTGGGTCATTTGCCGTAGGGTGTCCCAACCATGTCTGCACTGCCTGACTACTTGTGATATTATCACCAGCCCACATTTGAAGTTGTTCCAATTCTGTATAGTTAGATCTATTATAATCGTAGGTATTCTCATCCTGTCCAACAGGCACGAATATAATATCTGAACTATTATTAGGATCACGGTAACATCTGCCTGGTATAGATCCACGTCGGCAATTCCACATCCTCTTACCAGCATTACCTGGTGCCTCTCTCTTCTGTTGTAGGAAGGGCACTGGCATCTCTTCTAGGAAGTCCATAAATGCATCACCTTGACTACCAATAGTCTTTCCTTCAATTTCCATTGATACTCTAAAGGTTGCTTCCTTCTGCTGCGACGCACAATACTTGAATGGTAACCATCCAAATGCTTTCTGATCCTCAGAGTCTTCTTTAAAGTCCTCCTTTACATTACCAACGTCAAGGTATGCACACGGCATATCAAACCAACGCTGTATATTGTATAGTCTAGGTTGTGCTACCTCAATACACTTATCCTTACCAAAAGGACCGTATAGGTGCGACATATTATCACCGTAATCATCTGTCTTACGAGCAGCAGCATATGCATACGGCATAACCTCCTTCTCAAACTCTGCTATACCAGGTGATAATGATCCTACTAACTCAAACGCACCCTCATCAGGTATAGCATCACTAATAGATCCCTGAGCATTAATATCAATACACTGTGCGGGTAAATTAAAACATAGTTTAGTTACGTCATCATCTACACCGTCATTCGCTGCACGGATGTAACTATCAGGTACTTCTACGTACACATTTTGCGGAGCATTGACACCCTTCTGTGGGAGACCCATAGATGATTCAATGTATCCCATCGTTTCTGTATCGAAATTAGAGGAGATAGGTTGAATATCTGAATCTTCAAATTCATGATCCCACGCTTCTGCCATTTGACTGTGTGTCTTATTAATAGACTCACCATTCGCTTCAGGAGAGTTATACTTGATGTGCTCAGGCTCTACAATCTTAATAGTGGGTATGTTTGCTTGGTTATACCCTGCACCACCGTCTATAACACGGATAGTCTTAATCACACCATACGCATCTATCTCTGCGATCTCTACCTTTGCCTGACGCAACTCAAACCTTTCTTTATTCTTATCTTGCGGTTGTTTAATAATACCACTGTGTGCACCATATGCTTTAACCGCAGTCCTAAGATCCTTACGGGTCATAGATGAAGATACGGGAGTACCTAATGACTCTTGCCAATTATCGGAGCTATTAATACTATCCTCCATCGCTTTAGCAGTGTCAGTAGCGGAGTAGTTATCCAACTCACGAGGATTCATAACGTGTATCTCAGGATTAACGTACCCTCTTCCTCCATTAATCACTACTACAGCGATTACTTGTCCTAGGTCATCTATTACTGCCTCCAACTCTGCCTCATCTAGTGTGCGATGTGGTATTAGTGCTTTAGGGTTAACCTGCACTTTCCAATAGGAGATCTTCTTAGGGAATTCATATACACCACAGAATGCTGCCTTATTAGGAATCCCATATCCTGCGAGTATCTCTGCTACACCACCATCAGAAGAAGTGTGCAGCGACTGGTATACAAACGGAGATGGATCTACAGTCCTATTAATATTCTTTACTCTAGTCTCTAGAGTGTATGTACCTGGACCAAGTGTCATAGGGAATATCTCAGTACCCATTCCACTAGCGTAAGTAATCTCCCTATCTACAAGGATATTGCTACTAGAATCCGTGATCTTCATGTAACCGTAGTTATCAGACTCTATTGCTAGAGAATAGTCACCAGCAGTAGGGATAGTGAATGTCGCAGTATGCACTTGCCATACACCAATAAGAGGATCAACTACGTCATCTGCGGGTATTGAGGGGTATATACCATATGACTTCATGTGCTGTGACCACGGCACTGAGGGATTGTTAGGGACTACAGGACCAGCCCACGCACCTTTTTCAGTAAGTGAGTTAGTTATCTCCGCACTATTACTATCAGTCAACCGCCAAGCTACGCAAGCAGGGTTAACATACCACTTATTATCATTGGTATTATCCCATGTTAACTCCATTACTCCGCACTTCAGCTCATCACCGAAATAGTATACGGATACTATATCCCAACCATTGATCTTATCTCCTCTATTAAAATCACCAGTACGTGTCTGATAGCGGAATAGTACAGTAGTTGCCTCAGTATCTACACACCAGAATGATTCATTAACACCTACACTACTCTCATCATGTAGACTTATCTTAGTCTTAGTAGTCTCCCATGAGTCTTCTTGTATCTCATAGAAATGAGAGTGATACGTCCATACTGGAGCACACTGAGGACATCCTTCAGGGTCAGTAGTATTAGGACAGCATTGTGCATTACTAAGGATATACTGAGTAGAGAATATAGGACCATTCCAAGGGAATGAAGTGTCATAAAGGTAAAAATAGAACTGAGACTCATATGAGTCCTCAAACCCAAGAAAGCGTGGTACAGACCCCTTTACGGCACCACTCAGACCGTAACTCCACTCGAAGAAGGCATCGTTAGATAATGCTTCTACATTGTCTGGGTTACCCCAACCATTAATTGATGGTGGACCTTCAACATTATTACCACTACTGTCACGCATCTGTCGATACATGAACTCAGTCCATGCACCCATACCATTTACAATGCCATTCCAAGTTGCTTGACTACCAAAGGAATAGTCATACCATCCACTCTTATTAAGACATTGCCCAGTAGGACCAATCTTACCAATATCTCGTATAAGATCAGTAGGTGCATCCAGTGCTCTTGTTTTAAATGCCCACCCTATAATACCAACATATGAATATTCTCTCTTACCAGGATCAGCAGGAGGTATAGGACTATTGTCTGCTAGGTTAACTTCACTTGCTGGATCCGTAGTATAGAAATGATCTGGATCGGGGTGTAAGTACTCATAGATTGCTACAGGGGTCTCTGTGCCTGTGCACATCGCCAATGCGTCTGCTTCTGTAGTATAAACGTATCCTAGGGTATCTACTTCTTTATATTTGTTTCTTCCACAACCTACCCCATTTAATCCAGTAGGGACATTAGTACCAGCACATAATTGTGTATCGTCAGGCCAATAGGAATAGTATGCTTTCAATGGCACTGTATTAGGTGCCTGACTTGTCATAACGTAGAACACAGGTTTACCTGACCTAGGCTCAGGGTTATATGCCCTTGCTGCCCTAGACCAGGATTCATTCTCACACCCCATGTCTCTTTTGGTTATTCTCTCGGTGCGAGTATATTTGTGATCGTCTTTACTTCCTCTATAGAAGCGATATATTGGTTGTCTCTCGTTTCCGCTATTACTTACATTAGTAGGATCATCATCACCGATATAGTGTACAATATCCTTACCCATGGGCATGGTACCAGGTCCACCACCCTCAAAAGTTATGTTATAGTCTTGTCCTGACCCTACACCAGGGTAATCGCCATGGGTATCATAATTACCTGACTGAGGACGCTTAAAGGTACGATTGAAGTCTCCACCCTTAATTGGGTTAGGAAATGACCTCCCTGTCTCCTGTATATAAGCCGCCATCTAATTTATCAATACGGTCCTGAATAGTATTTAGACGCTCATTCAGACTTAATGACGTTTCTAGGCGATCCTCAAGGTGATCTAGACGGTCAAATAGGTTGTCAAACAATTGTAGTAGATTAGAGTAATCAGCGTCGCCTGGAATTTTATACTTAATCATATCAGGACCAGGAGGAGGAATTTTTTGCATTGCCTCTTCTATCTTATTACAACGCTCATTTAGATTCTTTATTGCTTCACTGAGGTTTTTGAATGCCCACGCCAAAAATTCTCCATCACTCTCAAACTTCGGCATTGAAGGGGTTACAGTTTCACTCAAACCATGTACAAATTGATTCGCCATTTTTTCAACGCTAATTTTTTATTAAATTAATGATGTTACAAATAACCAATATGGTTAACATAATCTGATTATACCTCATTCTTCCACCTTATGCAATAAGACTGATCCGTCAATATCTTCTTCATACTCTAACTCTGTGCCTATATCCCATCCACATTCTCTCATGACATCATCAGGGATGTGTATATAATTCTCCCCATAATCATCTTCTTCTATTCGTAGTGTGAATCGTTTCATATCATAAAGTATTTGCATATCTGACTTATGTAGTGTTTTCCCGAATTACGCCTACACAACTGTGCTGATACAAATACGATCCCTTGTGAAGTAAGTCTACTATATTGGATGGTTGTTGCCATACCTGATGAAGTAAGAATCCATCACCTAGATAAATCCCACCGTGGTTGGGGGCACGGTCTGCCATCTTCGTGGAGTAACCTCCTCCCAGACTGTCTGTGTAAATCTTATAGAGTAGGAGATCATTCTTCTTTATTATGCTAAAATCGAGTGGCTCTCCCCACTGTGGTTTAGTTATCCACAGACCATCCTCTTCTGCTACTGCCTCGTCTTTGAAACTTGTATATAACCCTGCGAATGACTTCAACTCCCTCCCCATCTCTTGCTTCACGTACAGTTGAATGACCTCGTAGCACCCTGGATACCTTCTACCAGGCCATGGGCGACCTACGAGGTCTTTATATCTCTCCTCTAAGTCTTTCTTCTTCTGCTGTCGCTCGTTTAACATGAAATCCTACTGGGGAATTTTTTTATACTCAAAATTTTTTTCAATCGATGGTATACTTTTATAGCTTATCGATCTGGACTTTTTTAATTACGCAACCCACACTAACACAAACACACAGAAATTAACTGTTTTAAGTGTTAATAACTGTGTGTGTGCTATGTAATACTATCTATCTGTTAATTCCACCTCATAACATAACCCTTCCAGGATGAAATAATCACATAATTGTTGATACTGTGTCAACTCATTATGTAGGTCACAATCTATTAAGAACTGTGCCATCTCTATTTGTAAATCAGTGGGTAAATTACCCGTGTCGTATGCATCTAATAGTAGTTGCAATTTGGTTGGAATTGTTGTCATTAATTGGATGAGTAATTGGTTGCGTCGAGTAATGCTAACTTTTCAGATTTAAAAGGTCCATATTTACTACAACCCTCATAATTATATGCCCAAAAGTATCTCCTACCCTTTTCCCATAGTTTAACATCTACAGGGGGATTTGTTGCAATTGTTGTTACTTTAGACATGGCAATTAAAGGCAAAAGTGAGCAGAATTGGGGTGGTCATTTGTGGGCAATTGTTCATCATTAGAGGCATAATCATCCTCGAATAACATATCATCTACCCAGTCAGATTGCAATGGGTTGTAGTTAGTTTCGTCCACCGTAATTGTCCTCCGTGTGTGAATCAAACTGTGTGCGGGGTTTGTTATACTTTTCCACATAATCTGTGGAATCGTTAACATTTTCTCTCTTGTACTTTGTCCTTGATTGTTTACGCTTTTCCCTCAAACTTTTTGCCCTATGTGATGAATAGGGGTCATTACGTTTGTAAGTACGTCCCATTGGAATTTCGCTGACAATGTTATTATATAGCAGAAATACTGTCATGTCAAGGTGTTAGCGAGGATTGACATATTTCTCCATAGTTGTTGACAAAAAAATCTCGCTATGTTACGCTCTAAGATAACACTAACTAGAGTCAATATTACAGTCTTTAAATAACACTCTAATACATTTAATTTGACATTTTAAATATACACTATTTTCAACAGATTGCTCCGCTAATTGTGGAAAACTTGTGGAAAAGTGCATTTGCATTGTTGTTAGTTAATGGGGCAAGTATGGTCGAATTGTTGTTATTAACGGATGTATAAGTATGACCCATTACAATCACATCTAGAAAATGCAATCTCTGGGTTAGTTAACAAATTATACCTTACAATCGGTGCTGGTTTATTCCAACTAGCAGGTTTAAATACATTGCCATTCTTTACATCTACAAAGCAATGTACTGAATTGTCAGTAATAATTTTCCAATACTTTCTTCCCTTCTTAACTAATACTTCGTAATCAAAAGTATAACCTCTTGATTTAAAATTAGCAAATACACATTCTGCTAATTTGTATACATTTTCCTCAATAGTTTGTGCTGAGTTAATGTCATTTACTAGGGTTGAAAGTTGTGCCATGTTGTTGTTAATTAGTGAGGGTGAATTAGAGTCCTTTTAATGATACTGAGTTGTGATGATCTTGCTTTAAATGTATACAAGTGCGGTGAATCTGAAAGAGCAAACTAAAGTTAACTCCCTCCCAATCTATCCACTCTGATACATAATCTTCGTGGTCAAAATCACCTGTGCCGTCATTACATAGTGGGCATGATTTAAACTCTAAATCATCATCAACCCAGAATATTCTACCAAAAGAGTCAGAACTATACATGATAAATTGTCCTCCTTAGTAGTTGTTTAGTGTGCGGTATGGTTTGTAAGTATAATTGCCATTAGATTTGATGGCATAATTCTTACTTTGTGTTGTTGCAGTTTTGTATAATTTGTTTGCTGCAATTTGGATTAATGGAAGCATTTAGGAGAAGTAATTTGTTTGTTATGTTTATATTATAGTGTATTAATAACGACTTGGGATCTTATCGTAGTCACTAATTGTACTGTCACACAAACGATTGACAATTTCATCCTCGTTGCGATATGCTTTTAATTTCTCTCTAATTGTTGCAAATTGGAGATTATATTGCCTTTCTAATCTATCATCAACTAACTCAAGAATTGCGTCCCACTCATTATCACTTAATCGGGGCAATTTGTTGGTATTACTAACAATTACCTTAGCATCTAATTCACTATTAGTAGCATTAGGATTTGCTTGTTGATGATAAACTGGACGTGGATTTAACTTAGGCATTGTGTTACTCTCCTGTGAAGAATAGGGTTTAGTTAGTGTTACTGAATCGGGTGTAATTATGACTTCCATGTTAATCGTGAAATCCAGGAATAAACACTTGTAAGTTATCACTATTAGTGCTGTAATCTTCCCTTACATCATCACAAATAACCTCAAAAGTCTCATCCCCTTCTATACTATTAATATACTCATTTAACTCCATATCAGTCATATTAGTATAGCGTTCTTTTAGGTCTTGTGTAACATATTCCACGAGATCTTCGGTCTCCATTCTATCAACAACTAACTCGCAATATCTCTCTATTGCTTCTCTTTTTTGTAGTGATGTTAATGGTTTCATAGATACATAACCCTGTGTGAAATGGATGGAATTTTATCAATTAGTGAGTGAAATGCTTCTTCATCGATATCACTTTTATCCTCTACTGAGTAATAAAAAGTGAGGATATCTTCAAGAGCATAATATTCATCTTTGGATAGATTTAATGTGTAAAATGACATTTAACCTACCTCAAATTGTTGAGTTTGATCCCACAATTCAATGTAATTGTTTAACCAATCACGTTGATCTATGGTTAATTGTTGATAGTAACCATGTAGTAAATCATCAGCACTAAGAAACTCTAATTGCTGTGACTTACACCATGTTTCTAATAAGTCTGAGAGTGAATTTAGCATAGATGATAAAAAGAATAGAGGGGGAATTGCACCCCCATTGTTATTAAGTACTTAGACTGATTGTGCTAAGTAGTTGTCAATTAGTGCAATCAATTCGTTTCCAGTTTGTGCAAATGATAAATCATTGATTAGGAATGAAAGATTAACATTTTGTGACATGATTTGTAGATAGAATAAACAACAAATAACTGGACTTACATTAATTAGAGATTCAAATTAAAGAGCATTTTCCACTGGGGTCGCTCACTCTTGCCTAATCAAATGCCAGTAAAAAATCAGGTAGGAAGAGGGTTAAACCGCTTCCATACCTGAGAAGAAAGGCACAGTTCCTACTTTAGAGGAATTGTAATACCATGTAAAATCTCTTTGAAATACACCTCCATCAGGTGTTACAGCACTTAAAAGAGCATTTAGACGTGATTTGGTAGTGACTGACTGCCAACCACCATCAAGAATCTGTACGAAAGTGTCACCAACTCTAGCAATTAGATTGCCATGTAGATAAACATTTGCTATGCGATCATTGATGGTGACTGAAGTGTTTGCCTTTGAAAAATTGCGTCTTTGTAGGACTGCTGCATTCATTTCAGATTCAATTTTACGCATGTTTGAAAATTCCGTTAGGGTGAAAAATCGGTTGGTTTCCCTCCGATATACTTATTATAGCAAAAACCCGCATCGTGTCCGCATTTAGTGGACACTTTGCGGACTGTCACTAACAGTATGCGGTGGTGTGGTGTCCTTCTGTAAATATATCATTAGTTACTCTTTCGAGTCTTTTAATACACTTAGTGCCATAACTCTTGTGAGTAGGTACAACACAATAACCAGTGGATTTGCGATACAAACTAATAACCCCACTACGAAGATTGCCTTCCTTAATGTTATTGGCATCCTCTTTGTGTAATCTAATAACCCTTCCAATACTTTGTGCCATTTCGACGATGTTAAGGTTTCGCAAAAATAAAGTATGGGTGAGACCTGAAACATTGATGCCTTCCGATAATATCGAGTAATGAAAGATGACGAATTTCTTGTTACTTTCTTCACCCCATTCTTTGAGAGTTTGAAAGAACTTCGTGCGATTAACCTTTTCTTTGTTGACATAAGCACCATACTTTGAAGTAATATGTAATACATCAAAACCTCTATCTTCGAGGTCTGATAGTAATTTAGTGTTACCCAACATCTTTCTCATTATCTTAGAAGATGGGACACTAATTAATATTTTAGCGTCATCACTATTTGATAATGAATCAATGTAATTAGTAACTGTTAATGAATGATGGACAAACGCATTCTCTTTTGTAAAATGTGTATCAACTGGGAAACTTTCAATAGTTGGTGGTAAAATAGCACCACCATTTATCAAGTCTCTAGCATCAACATCCAGGAGAATCTTTCCCCATACTTTATCATTATTCATGCCACGATCATGCTTATATGATATTTTAGGTGTAGCAGTAAAATAATAACAACGTGATGCAAATTGTGATACCTCGTTAACACTTAGGAAGAAAGATCTTGCAGTCCCATTGTGTGCTTCATCAAAATATATTGTATCAATGTTGATATCTGCTTCACATACTTTACTCAATGAGTGATAAGTTGTGAAGATAAGTTTTCTCATGGGTGTGTTATTAACCCACTCTTCAATTTCATTAGGTTTAGTAGAACTAAGGTACTTAGTCCTACCACTATGCACATGAAATACGTTAAGGTTAGGATTAATTAAGTCAGACATTTGTGATAAGAAATCATCACATAATTGCTGTGCTAATAGTATTCGTGGTGCAACAATTACAGTAACTTCGCTGTTACTGTCTTTGATACAATCTTGTATCATAATAAATGTTTTACCACCACCAGTAGGCACTATTATCTGACCTAATTCATTCTGTTGCATAACATTTAGTGCTTCAGATTGATGTGGTCTTAAGTTAATCAAATTGGATAAATTGGTGTCTACATTTATAATAATACATGAAAAAACCCCCAAATGGGGGTTTTGTGGACAGTTTGTAGAGTGGTCTACTTGGCAAACTCTTGCTTGTAAACCTTAACAACGTAGTCACTCACTTGCTTATAACCCCATTTGATATCATTTACGAGTGCATTTATCTCGTAATTGTGAATCTCAAATCTGATTTTAATATCATTGATATAATCAGATGATTTAAGCAAGGTTGTTGGTCTTACTGGTGTTTCAACTGTCATTTTCTTAACCTCTTTGATAGTGGGTTGTACTTTAGCAGGTGCTTTGCGTGTCCTTCTCTTGCGTGGTGTTGCAGTAGTAGACTTGCGAGCAGTAGGCATGTAAGAAATTAGCAGTTGGATGAGCGAAACATTAAGGGTAAGTAATTTTAATTTATCGTCATGTGTCTGCTTCTAAGTCAGACTAGATAAACCCTTAATTGTTTCGCATACTCATTATAGTCTATAATGGGCATAAGTGGGCATAGTATGTACCACTTTGTCAACTGTCATTCAGATCCTTCTGTGCGTTGAAGATCTCAATAGTTACATCCTCATTGATGTAATCCTCAATGAATTCTTTACACTCAGCAACAGTATTAAATGCGTTAATCTTCTCATATGTCCACAATGTATTGCCTTGAAATATCATCGGGTTGAGTATTTTATCTGTTGCTGCTATATGTTGTTTCATCCCTTCTGTCGTCCCTAGTTTACATCCAATACGACAATTTACACGATAATTGTTATTATCGCCATTGTAATATGAATCCTCAACTATAGTAAATGCAGGTAATTGTTTGGACTCTACGTTAATACTATCATCCGTAATGTATACGTCTTCATAGTACTTTAACTCATCCATATCACGTTGACTATTTGTTATTTGTAAAATCATCGTGTAAGTCCTCGACTTTATCTAAGATGGGTACTATTGATATAATATTATCAATTTGTGCCATCATATCTGCAATATGTTTTGATATATAAGGTTTCTCAGTCCTTGCACTAAATGATAACGCATTGCGTAAATCCTCTTGTGCTTCAATCAAACTTTCTTCTACTTGTTTACTTAGTGCCATGAATTAATAACCATTAATGTAATCAGCGAGAGCATCAATATACTCATCGTATGTAGCATATTTATGCTTAAATTGGTCAGGTACTTCTTGTACTCT
>CEVZ01071320.1_pt1 | contig 18305 bp, 19 predicted proteins | sample 361371 | NCBI WGS metagenome assembly CEVZ01 (sample SAMEA2620217, study PRJEB7988) | marine metagenome | isolation source: saline water (ENVO:00002010), including
AACACACCTGATGTTATTGACGCTAATCAGTTCAAGGCAGACATATTCGTGAAGCCTGCCAGGTCGATTAACTTCATTGGTCTTACCTTTGTTGCAACTAGAACTGGTATTAGCTTCGATGAAGTTATAGGTTCTGTCTAAATTTAAATTCATTCAAACAATAAACAATTAACGGAGAGGTTAACAATGGCTAGTTTTGAAAACGCCCCAAGCGTTGCATCCAGAACAATTGAGGATTTTAAAGCTACTTTAATTGGTGGTGCTGCAAGGCCGAATTTATTTGAAGTCCAAATAAATTTCCCTACAGTTATCTCAATTGCTGATCAGGTCAAAAAGGATATTAGATTCTTAGTTAAAGCGGCTGCTTTACCTGCGTCTAATATTAATGTGATCGAAGTTCCTTTTAGGGGTAGAAATTTCAAGATTGCTGGAGATAGGACATTCGATGTTTGGACTATCACTGTAATTAACGATCAAAATTTCCAAATTAGAAATTCATTCGAACAATGGATGAATGTAATCAACAAGCATGACAATGCTACTGGTGTTGTTGATCCTACAGAGTATCAAACAAACGCTAGAGTAATGCAATTAGGTAGATCAAGACCTAAGTTGGCTGCAGGTAAAGGAACAGAAGACAATACTGGTTCTCAAGTTCCAGTTCTTAAAGCTTATGATCTGTTTGGTGTATTCCCAACAAATGTAAGTTCTATAGAATTGTCTTACGATAGTTCAGATACAATTGAAGAATTCACAGTTGATCTACAGGTCCAGTGGTGGGATGCTCTCGATGCCGAGGCAAATTCAATCTTGGATACTAACGAGAACGCTGCTACATTTGCTGGTGACGACACTGGAAATCCATTCCAAGTATAACGCACATGATTTTTACTCGACTAAATAGTTGAGTACCAGTCCAGATGTGAGTAATGGCTAAATTATTTGGTTTCAAAATAGAGAATGAATCTGATTCAAACGCAAAGGGTGTAGTCTCTCCGATACCCAAGTCGAATGAAGATGGTTCTGACTATTTTGTATCCAGTGGATTCTACGGACAGTATGTAGATATTGATGGTGTATATAAGTCCGAACAGGACTTAATGAAGAGATATCGAGAAATGGCACTTCACCCAGAAGTGGATAGTGCCATTGAAGATATTATAAACGAAGCAATTGTTTCAGATCAGAATGATTCTCCAGTGCAGATAGATTTGGAGAATGTTCCTGCATCAGATACATTAAAGAAATTAATTAGAGATGAATTCAAGAAGATAAAAGAACTTCTTGACTTCGACAAGAAATGTCATGAGATCCTACGCAACTGGTACGTTGACGGTAGGATTTTTTATCATAAAGTAATTGATATTAATAAGCCTGAAGATGGATTAAAAGAGGTTAGATATATTGATCCTCTTAAGATTAAACTCATCAGGAAATTAAAGGATGAGAAAACTTTAGGTGGTGCTATTGCCAGATCTGTTGCAAATGGTGCTGTTAATGGTGCTAATGCAGTAGCAAATACACCAGAGATTGAAGAGTATTATCTTTTTGATCCTAGTAAAGGAACTGCAAAAGATAGTCTTGGTGGTATAGGACAAGGACCATTTAAGAATGCATTAAAGTCTGTAAGGATTGCTCCTGATTCTATTACAATGGTTCATTCTGGACTAGTAGATAGAAACAAACAGACTATTCTTTCTTATCTTCACAAGGCAATCAAGGCACTTAATCAACTTAGAATGATTGAGGACTCTCTTGTTATCTACAGGTTGAGCCGTGCTCCTGAGAGGAGGATCTTTTATATCGATGTAGGTAATCTTCCGAAAATTAAGGCGGAACAGTACCTTAAAGATGTTATGAACCGTTATCGTAACAAGTTGGTTTATAACGCATCTACTGGTGAAATACGGGATGATAAGAAGTACATGGCTATGCTGGAGGATTTCTGGCTTCCAAGAAGAGAAGGTGGTAGAGGAACTGAGATCACTACACTTCCTGGCGGACAAAATCTTGGAGAACTTTCTGACATAGAGTACTTCCAGAAGAAACTTTATAGAGCTCTTGCTATTCCAGAATCACGTATCGCTGGATCTGGAGAAGGGTTTAATCTTGGAAGATCTTCAGAGATCTTAAGAGATGAGATCAAGTTTACTAAGTTTGTAGGTCGTTTAAGGAAGAGATTCTCTTTCTTATTCAATGACATGCTGAAGACTCAGTTGATCTTAAAGAATATCGTTAGTCCAGATGATTGGGATAATCTCTCAGATCACATTCAATATGATTACGTTTATGACAATCATTTTGCAGAACTGAAAGAGACCGAATTAATGAATGAAAGACTTGCAGTAGTTGCTGCAACTGAGCCTTATGTTGGTAAGTACTTCTCACTCGATTATGTTAAGAGAAAGATCTTAAAACAGAAAGATGAGGAGATCGAAGAACTAGAAGCTCAGATGGCACAAGAGATCGAGGACGGTAAGGTCATTGATCCAATGGAAGTTGCTACTATGGAAATGATGCCTGAACCTGGCATGAATGGTGAGATGGGAGACCCTATGGGAGCTCCTGATATGGGTGCAGATCCAGGCGCCTCAAAGGCGGCTCAAATGCCCAAAGGAGGCGAAATATAAATAATCTGTAGTCCCATATATTATTACAATGGATTCTGATTTAATTGACATGATTGTGAAGAATGAATCTCCTGCCGAGGTTCATACTAAAATTAAAGATATTCTTTATGCTAAGTCACATGATAACATTGAAACAATTACACCAGCTGTAAGTGCTTCGTTGTTTGGTGGACCCAATCCATATCTTGATGAACCTGAAACAGATGCTGAGGTAGAGGCTCCTGAAGCTGAAACTGAAGTCGAGGTTAGTGATGAAGAACCAGCTGAAGTAGAAGCGGAAGCAGAAGTTCAAGTTGGTGATAACACGGAAGAAGAACAACCTGAGGCTTAAAAAATGAAACTGATTAAGGAAGAGATCGAAACCTGTAAAGTTCTTGTAGAAGAAAAGGAAGGTAAGAAATCTATGTTCATTGAGGGTATCTTTTTACAAGGAAACCTTAAGAACAGGAATGGTCGTTTTTATCCTGTTGAAGTTCTTGAAAGAGAAGTCAATAGGTATAATGAATCCTTAGTTTGTAAAGGACGAGCTCTTGGAGAGCTTGGCCATCCAGATGGTCCAACTGTAAATTTGGACAGAGTATCTCATAAGATTGTTGACCTTCATAAAGAAGGAACCAATTTTGTGGGTAAAGCAAAGCTTTTAGAAACCCCTATGGGTGTTATTGCTAAGAATCTTTTAGATGAAGGTGTAACATTAGGAGTTTCTTCTAGAGGCATGGGTAGTCTTAGAGACACTAACGAAGGATACAAGGTCGTTGGTGAAGACTTCATGCTTTCAACTGCTGCTGATATAGTAGCAGATCCCTCTGCCCCAGATGCTTTCGTAAACGGCATCATGGAGGGAGTTGACTGGGTTTGGGAAGCTGGCCTTCTTAAGGCTCGTGGCGCTACGTTTGTTGAAGAGAAGTCTGAAACGACCGTTGCAGTCGCTGAGCCAGAAGAAGTAGTTGAAGCTGCTATTGAGAAAACACAGGAAACTATAAATAAATTAGTGACACAAAAAGAACTTGATGAGAAGAAGATGGAAATGTTCCAAAACTTCCTATCAAATCTCTGATTTATAAATAAATACAGATTACGATATCAACAACGTATAGAAGGAGAGTCCAATGTCTCGTGGAGATTTACAAGAAATGGAAGTAGGCACAAAGCAATCCAAAACTGCTGTAAACAGTGGGGCTGCTGCAGGGGATCCCATGCAGAAGACTCCCAACTACGTTCCCGATAACGCGGCTATAGAAGATCTAGGTGGACCAACACCTCAGAACTCAAAGCCTGACGATAATTCCAATGCCCTTAAAACGCCGACTCGCACGATGAAGCAAGTTAAGGATGTTGTAAATAAGGGTGCTGGCGCAGCAGATCCGATGCCATCTAAACCCGCAGTTCTCAACCAAGGAGATGACGTGGAAATTAAAGACGAGCAAGAGGTTGTTGCTGAAGAGCCAACTAAAGAGGAAACTCCTGTAGTCTCTGAAGAAGAGAAAGTTGACATCGAATCTAAAATCGAAGAGGACGTAACTGCCCTCCTCGGAACAGAAGAACTCTCTGAAGAATTTAAGAGTAAGGCTAAGGTAGTTTTCGAAGCCGCTATTAATTCTAAAGTAGAAGAGTTTAAGAAAGAACTCGCTGAAGAGAATGACAAGAAGCTTACCGAAGAGATTGAATCTCATAAGGTAGAACTTACAGAGCGTCTTGATTCATATCTTGAGTACGTCGCAGAGGAATGGTTGGAGGAGAACAGCCTCGCCATTGAGAACGGCATCAAGACAGAGATGACCGAATCATTCCTTGACGGCATGAAGAAGCTTTTTGAAGAACATTATGTAGCACTCCCTGAAGAAAAATATGATGTCCTTGAGAGCATGGTAGACAAGCTTGATGAAATGGAGACAAAACTCAATGAGCAAATAGAAAGAAACGTTTCTCTTAATAAGAGACTCGGTGAATCTACTGCCCAGACAATATTAAACGATGTCGCCGAAGGATTGGCTGTTTCTCAGAAGGAGAAACTCGCTTCCCTAGCGGAAAGTGTTGAGTTTGAAAGTGAAGATAACTATCGTGAGAAACTAGGTACACTGAAGGAAGCATACTTCCCAAGTAAGTCTGGTACTCCGAAAGAAACTGCGCCTGAGGAGTTAAATGAAGAGAGTAAGCCTGCACCAGTTACATCTGATGCAATGAGCTCTTACCTCAATGCACTCGGCACAGTTGTTAAGTGATTTTAAACAAACAACACTATTCCAAATAAGGAACAAAAGAAATGCAAACAGTCAATTATTCTCAGCTCACTGAGAAGTGGGCGCCTCTCCTAGATTACGAGGGGATAGACCCAATACAAGATTCACACCGCAGAAACGTAACTGCAGCCCTTCTTGAGAACCAAGAAGTAATGCTTCGTGAGAACGCTGAGTTCCTCGGAGAGGCTTCACCTACTAACTCTGCAGGTACAGCAGGTTTTAGCGGATCTTCTGCTGAAGCAGGTCCAGTTGCAGGTTTCGACCCTGTACTGATTAGTCTTATCCGTCGTGCAATGCCTAACTTGGTCGCTTATGACCTTGCTGGTGTTCAGCCAATGGGTGGACCTACAGGCTTGATCTTCGCAATGAGATCACGTTACACCAACCAGAGTGGAACAGAGGCCCTCTTCAATGAGCCTGATTCCGCATTCTCTGGACAGAATGATGGTGAGACCCTCACTGGTGGTTTCTCCGATACCGCTGCTGGTTTCGGTACAACTTCACAGTCTGGTTCGAACCCCGCCGTTCTTAACCCAGTTGGTTCTGCCACAACATCCGCATATGATGTTGGTCAAGGTATGAGAACAGGTGATGCCGAAGCTTTAGGTGATGGTTCTGGTAACCATTTCCAAGAGATGGCATTCAGCATCGAGAAGGTTACTGTGACTGCGAAGTCAAGAGCCCTCAAAGCTGAGTACAGTTTGGAACTCGCTCAAGATCTTAAGGCGATCCACGGATTAAACGCCGAGTCTGAACTCGCAAATATCCTCTCAACAGAGATACTTGCTGAGATCAACCGTGAAGTTATCCGTACAATCTATAAGATCGCTGAGCAAGGCGCTACTCTTAATACCGCAACCGCTGGTGCGTTCGACCTCGACGTAGACAGTAATGGTCGTTGGTCAGTTGAGAAGTTCAAGGGTCTTCTGTTCCAGATCGAAAGAGATGCGAACCAAATCGCACAAAGAACTCGTCGTGGAAAAGGCAACACAGTCCTTTGCTCTGCTGACGTTGCTTCTGCCCTTACAATGGCTGGTCTTCTAGACTACACTCCTGCACTCAACGCTAACCTTAACGTTGATGACACAGGTAATACCTTCGCTGGTACATTGGCTGGTAAGTTCAAAGTTTACATCGATCCATTCGCTGCAAACAACGCTGCTGATCAGTACTATGTCTGCGGTTACAAAGGTACTTCACCTTATGACGCTGGATTGTTCTACTGCCCATACGTTCCGCTACAGATGGTTCGTGCAGTTGGTCAGGACACCTTCCAACCAAAAATTGGCTTCAAGACTCGTTATGGTATCGTCGCAAACCCATTTGCTGAAGGTACTGATCAAGGTCTTGGTCGCCTACGTGCAAACACAAACCGTTATTACAGAAGGGTCAAAGTTCAGAACCTTATGTAAATCGAGTTACAACTCAATCAAGAAGGGGTCCCACGGGATCCCTTTTTTATTCTCTATACACAGGAACATGTCAAACGAAGAACCACAAAAGGACTTGGAATGGTACTGTGAAATGAGGATGGGTATTGATGAAACACGTATGTTGCACAATATAGCACAACAGATTATGTCACGTATGAAAGATACTGCAGAAGATACTGTTGAATACAAATATCTTGAACATTTGAGAACTAAATTATTTGCCATGATCATGGAATATAACCTACATAAAGAAGACCAATAAATAGTCAATAAACCATAGAGTCCATGAAGTCATATAAACAATTCGCTGAGGAACGAAAAGGATGTCCTCCTGGCAGTTATTGGTGCTATGAATCTGGTAAATGCAAAAAGATTCCTCGTGGTTATCACGTAGGGTTTAGAGGTCGTTTAGAACGGGATGATGACGATGATGGGGAAGGATCCAAAGGAAATGGTGGTTCAGGTAATGGTGGCTCTAATGGCAATGGGCATAGTAATGGTGGGGGTAACGGAGGCGGAGGTGAATAATGACAGCGACACCAGCAGGTAAACAGAACGCCTGGCAAAAACAGCTTTCTAATAGAAACTTCTTATCACCTGTTGGATTTAAGTTTAACTTAAAGAAGGCACCAAAGGTAGATTTCTTCTCAACAGCTGCAAATATTCCTAGTATTAATCTAGGAGTTGCAATCCAATCAACGTATCTTAAAGATCTCCCAACGCCAGGAGATAAGATGGCATACGATGATTTTAGTTTGAGATTTGCTGTCGATGAGAATCTTGAAAACTATCTAGAAATCCATGATTGGATGAGAGGACTTGGTTTTCCAGAATCCATTAAAGAAAGTATGGATCTAATTTCAAAGGATCCTATAAATCCAGGCAATCCATTCTCGATATATTCTGATGGAACATTGTTGATATATAACAGTAGTTACAATGTTATTGCCAAGGCTACATTTAAAGACATGTTCCCAACATCACTTACTCAAATTGAGTTTGATGCACAGGACACTTCCATTGAATATGTTATGGCAGAAGTCTCTTTCAAATACACAATTTATGAAATAACTAAAGTATGAATCTTGATGAACTCCAGTCGTTATGGGACGAGGATTCAGTAATAGATAATGATCTTCTACATCATGAATCAACAAAAATACCATCCCTACACGCAAAATATTATCGAATCTACAACGAATTATTAATCCTCCAAAAAGGACAAGAGAATAAGTATAAAATTCTCAAAAAGGAAAAATGGGAATATTACTCTGGTAGATCGAAACCAGAAATATATGCCGAAAAACCTTTTGATTTCAAAGTTTTAAAAGCAGATCTAGACAAGTATCTTAGTGCAGATGAAGATCTCATTAAGTGCAAGACCAAAGTTGAGTATTATCAAATAATGCTTGAGTTTATTGAAAGTATACTCAAGGTTATTCAAAACAGGACCTACCAAATAAAGAATGCCATCGAATGGCAAAGATTTACGAGCGGGGTATGACTGACATTACTATTGCCAAGAAGAATGAGGTCTATCTTACGGTAGATGCACAACCTCATATCCAACAGGAACTATCTGATCATTTTACTTTCGATGTGCCTGGGGCTAAGTTTATGCCTCAGTATAGAAGGAGACATTGGGATGGAAAGGTAAGATTATTTTCTCCTGCTACTGGAGAGATATATGTTGGTCTTCTTGATAAAATAGTTGGATGGTCTAAGAAGTCAGAATATACAGTAAAATTTTTAGATAATGAATATTATGGTACTCCCTTCGAATTTAATGATACTATTTCGAGGGCTGGTGTAAAGGATTATATGGGAATAATCTCTAAGCATAAACCGAGAGATTATCAAATAGAAGGTGTCTATGATGCATTAAGACACAATAGAAGATTACTTATATCACCTACTGCATCTGGTAAGTCATTAATGATTTACTCGATTGTCAGATATCATATAGAACATCAACGTAAGATTCTGTTAGTTGTGCCAACTACATCTTTAGTTGAACAGATGTTCAAAGATTTTACTGACTATGGTTGGAACGCAGAATTTTATTGTAATAGAGTTTATTCTGGTAAAGAAAGAGATACCGACCACCCAGTAACAATAACCACATGGCAATCAGTTTATAAGTTAGATAAAAAGTGGTTTAGAAGATTTGATGTTATAATAGGAGATGAGGCACATCAATTCAAATCCAAGTCTCTAGTTGGTATTATGACGAAACTTAAAGATACCAAGTATAGATATGGATTCACTGGAACACTTGATGGAACTCAGACTCATAAGTGGGTATTAGAAGGACTATTTGGCCCCAGTTATAAGATCACTAAAACAAAGGAGTTAATTGATAGAGGATTCCTTTCACAACTAGACATTCATGTACTATTGTTAAAACATCCACCAAGAACTTTTGAAACTTATAATGAAGAGATTGAGTATATAATTTCTCATGAACAAAGGAACAATTTTATTAAGAATCTAGCCTTAAGTTTAACAGGTAATACTCTTATTTTGTTCGGTAGAGTAGAGTCTCACGGGGAAATATTATATAATTCTATAAATACTTCTGTAACAAATCAAAGAAAAGTATTTTTTGTTCACGGTGGAATCGCCACGGAAGAACGTGAATCTATAAGATACATCACAGAGGAACAAGAAAATGCAATTATCGTCGCTAGCTACGGCACTTTTAGTACTGGGATTAACATTAAGCGGTTGCACAACGTCATCTTCGCAGCCCCCAGCAAGTCCAGAATTAGAAATCTCCAGTCCATCGGTAGAGTCCTTAGAAAAGGACGGCAAAAGTAAAGGCTGTTTTATACGATATATCTGATGATATATCTTATAAGAGTCAACGTAATTATACTTTAAATCATTTGGTCGAAAGAATCAAAATCTACAACGAAGAAAAATTCAAGTATGAGTTCAAACAAATAAAACTAAGAGAAGATTAGTATGGAAGAAGAATTTTATGGAACAGTAAAGCTAATATCAGGAGAGGAAATCTTCGCTGAAATTCTTCCTGTGAAGGAAGATAATAGGACTTTATTGTTATTGACAGAACCAGTTCAAGTTCAGACAGTATCAGTAGGATCAGATGGTTTGGAGGGAGTTAAGATAGATCCTTGGATTAAAACTCAATCTGATAGTATGATTGTTATTGATATGGATAAAGTTATTACAGTCTTAGAAGCAGAAGAGACTGGTGATATGGTTAAAGCTTATCGAAAATATTTACGCGCCAGGGGTAAGGTTCCAAATAGAACCCAAGTAACTAAAAAAATGGGTTTAGCTGGTTCCGTACAGAAACATAGATTACTCTTAGAAAAAATCTATAATAACTCAGCAGCTTCGAATACAGAATCCGACTGAACTCTGACAGAGTTATTATATCCATATTCACTAGCGTTGTCAACTAGCGCTGAGTATGATATACTATTATCATGCAAAAGAAGACAAATAGATTAAGGAAAATCATGGTATGGCAATCAAAACGAGAAAACGATCAGAACATTATGTAAATAACAAACAGTTTTTGGCTGCTGTTATAGAATTGAGAGATTTCTTTAACCAAGGTAAAGATCTCGGTCATGAAACTCATCGGGTTTCAATTAAGTATTTCAGAGATCATAAGGATCGTGACACTGCTCAAAAATTTAGAAGGTGTTATGAGTATCTTGGTAATTGTTTTTCCAAGATTGGTAATCATTTGGCATACAAACCAAATTTTGTAAACTATATGTATCGTGAGGATATGGTCTCCGATGGCATAGAGAATTGCATACAATATATTTGCAACTTTAATCCAGAAAAGTCTTCAAATCCCTTTGCATATTTTACTCAGATTATACATTATGCTTTTCTTAGAAGGATACAGAAAGAAAAGAAACAGATGGAGATTAGAACCAAGATCATTGAGAGATCTGGTTATGATGAAGTATTCAGTGTAGATGATGATTTTGGCAATTCTGCCGACTATAATTCTATTAAAGACGCCGTACAATCTAAATTATATCAATGAAATTTGCAATTATAGGTAAGGGAACAAGTGCTCTTGTCTCTTCAATGATCGTTCTCCGTAGAGGACACCAAGTTGAACACTTCTATGATCCAGATACACCATTCCTTAGAGTAGGTGAATCAACTACACCACATGTTTCTTGCTTGATGCGAGATGTACTGGGTATGTGTATTGGTACATTCGTTGATGATGGCATTGTATCATATAAAAACGGTGTTCATTTTGTTGATTGGGGTGTAGGAGGAGAATTTACTCACCCATTTAACAGTAACCATAATGCCTTTCACCTTGATAATAAGAGGTGGAATGATTATGTAATAGGTATTCTAGAATCAAAGAGGGGTGTTAAGTTTCACCCAGAAAGGTATGAGGGATATGAAGTAACAGATCATGATACCATCATGATTAATGGTAAAGAGTTTGATTTTATTATTAATTGTAGTGGTTGGCAGGATGATGATTCCTATGATGAACCACTTATTGAGACTGTAAACTCTGCTTTACTTCATCATATACCAGAGATGAAGGAGTATCATCATACTATTCACCTTGCGACAAAACATGGATGGCAATTCCAACTTCCATTCCCAGAACTGAATGGTGGTGAGAGTCATTGTGGATATCTATATAATAATAAGTTAACCTCTGATGAAGAAGCTGTTGCTGATCTGAAGAGAATGTATGGTGAAGATCATCAATTCAAGATGATCAAATGGAAGCCTAGGTTTGCAAGGCAAATGATTAAGGATAGGTTTGAAGCCTTCCAAGGTAACAGACTATTCTTCCTAGAACCCTTACAGGCACTATCACTTGATTACTATAAACTTCTTTGTGAAGACATTACTGACTTCGCTGAAAGAAGAGATTATGCAACTTTCTGTCAGGTAAACCAAAAGTACCGCAGCGAGATGATTGACTATCAGTATGCTCTTGCGTTACACTATCAATTCGGTTCTGTCTATGGCGGAAACGGTCAAGGTGATAGTAAGTTCTGGAATTGGGTTACTCCTCGTGCCAGACATAATCTAAAGTTCCATCCAGTTACCTGTGATGATAAACTGTTCTTTGATTTCATGAACGTAGATACTCAGACTTCTGATGATCTATCTACCCCATATCAATGGAAAGAACAAATTCGTCCAGAAGACTATACGGCAAAGGGAAGACCCAATGTTGGTCATACTTTAACCACATGTCTTCAGATTGCTGGATTCAATTACTTCGATACTAAGACCTTATACTGTGGATTCAACCAGATCCGATTCCTTGAATTTGAAGATAAGTACAAAGGTTTACCTAGAAACGAATGAAAATCGCAGTTATAACTGACACTCATTTCGGCGCAAGACGTGGGAATAAGATTTTTCATGATTATTTTCAACAGTTTTATGACAATATATTCTTTCCTGAATTAAAAAAGAGAGGCATTACTACATGCGTACACATGGGTGATGCCTTTGATAATAGGAAGAGTATTGATTTTTGGGCCTTAAGTTGGGCAAAGGAACATGTGTATGATAAGTTCAAAGAGTTAGGTGTTAAGGTTTATCAGTTAGTTGGTAACCATGACATCTATTATAAGAATACCAATGAGATCAATTCTATTGATTCTCTTTTAGAAGCATATGATAATATTGTTCCCATCTCATCTTCTGGTGATTATAAGATTGGGGATCTTAATGCTTTTATGGTTCCTTGGATCTGTGTAGATAACTATGATGAGACTAAGGAGAAGATAGACAAGACAAAATCTAAGGTGGCATTTGGTCACTTAGAATTAAATGGATTCAAACTTCATAGAGGATACATCCAAGAAACTGCCTTTAGAGGTATGGATTGTACGATGTTTGAAAATTTTGATCTAGTATTCTCAGGACATTATCATACTCGTAGTAATGATGGTAAGATATTTTATCTTGGCAATCCATATCAGTTGTATTGGAATGATGTAAATGATATAAGAGGATTCCATTTCTTTGATACCGAGACTCTTGAGTGGGAGTTTGTTGAGAACCCCTATAGTATCTTTGAACATGTTTATTATGAGGATACTAATGTTGATCTATTCAATGCATTGCCATATGCAAATAAGATCGTTAAGATCATCGTAAGAAAGAAGACAGACCAACATCAGTTTGAAAGATTCGTTGACAAGTTTCAGAAAGCTGGTGTTTATGATTTAAAAATTGTAGAGAATCTTGGGATCAATGACCTAGAGGTAGATTTCGAGGGCGAGAAGATCGAAGATACCGTCACATTATTGGATAAATATGTTGACGACTCTGATTTCGAACTCGACAAAGCCCGAGTTAAGGAATTGTTACGGGAAGTCTATCAGGAGGCTTGCGAATTGGAGTGACATGTACATCCTTTCTCTACAAGGACAAGAAGGAGAAGGCGCCTATGCAGTCGATGACGACGATGGTGACAAGGCTCTGTACATCTTTGAACAGGAAGATGATGCCGTAAGGTATGTTGGATTGTTAGCAGCAGATGATTATCCAGAATTAGCTGTGGTTGAGGTTGACCCAGAGGTCGCCATAAAGACCTGTGAGGCGTATAATTATAAGTATGTGGTCATCTCTGCGGATGAAATGGTTATTCCCCCTTTAAAAAAGGATGATAAACTTTGAATTGATTCGGTGGCGTAATTTTCTTTCTACTGGTAACCAGTTTACAGAGATCGATCTTACAAAATCTAGGACAAATTTAATAGTAGGGGCGAATGGTGCTGGGAAGAGTACCATATTGGATGCTCTTACTTTTTCTTTATATAATAAGCCTTTTCGTAAAATCACAAAGTCACAGTTAGTTAATACAACTAATGAAAGAGACTGTACTGTAGAGATAGAATTTAGTATTAATAGTAGAGAATATAAAGTAATCCGTGGGATGAGACCTACGGTTTTTGAGATATGGGTTGATGATAAGTTGCAAAATCAATTTGCTTCTGCGATAGATCAACAGAAGTATCTTGAAGAGAACGTTTTAAAGTTAAACTATAAGTCTTTCACACAGACAATCATATTAGGATCTGCAACTTTTGTTCCTTTCATGCAGTTGTCTGCTACAAATCGTAGAGATATTGTCGAAGACATACTTGATATAAAGATCTTTTCTGCCATGAGTAGTATTCTCAAGGACAGGAAGAGAGGCATAGATGAATCTATCCGAGAACTGACTCTTAGGAAAGAGATGGTGGAGGATAAGATCTCCATGCAAAAGAGTTTTATTAAGGATCTTGATAAGAAAGGTAAGGAGAAGATAGAAGAAAAGCAACAAAAAGTGGAAGAGCTATGGAATATCACAGAAAAACTCGTTGACGATAACCAAAAACAAAATTTAATTATATCTCAAGAATTAAATCCTGAGTTGGAAAAGTTGTCTAATGCTAGTTCTTCTCTTAAGAAGATGAACACAATTAAGGCAAAACTGGAACAACGGATACAGAATATAACATCCGATCATAAATTCTTTGTGGATAATGTATCATGCCCTACATGTACGCAGTCTATAGAAGAATCGTTTCGTGTAAATAAACTTGGAGAAATTGAGGCGAAAGCCAAAGAACTTAATAATGCTTACACTGAATTGAAGTCCACGATTGTTGTAGAACAGGATAGGGACAAAGAGTTTATTCGTATCTCCGAGCAGATCACCAAATTAACGCATGGCATTTCTAAGAACAATACTAGAGTTTCTGAGTACCAAAGACAATCAAGAGAATTGGAACAGGAAATTCAAGACATTACCACACAAATTGCAAACAGAAATACTGAGCGGAATGCATTAAAGAAATTACAGAAGGAGTTGATTACGACTGAGAAGTCGAAGTCACAACAGACAGAAAACATATCATATCTTGAATTTGCCCACTCCCTAATGAGGGATGGTGGCGTTAAATCTAAACTCATCAAAAGGTATCTACCTTTAATGAATAAGCAGATAAACCATTATCTGCAGAAGATGGACTTCTATATTAACTTCACTCTTGATGAGGAGTTCAAGGAGAATATCAAATCTCCTATTCATGAGAAGTTTAGTTATGAGTCTTTCTCTGAAGGAGAGAAGATGAGGATTGATCTTGCTTTGTTGTTTACTTGGAGAGACATTGCTAGAATGAGGAATTCTTCTTCGACCAACCTCCTCATTCTTGATGAAGTATTTGACAGTTCTCTTGATGCCACAGGTACAGACTTCTTTACTGTGATCATTAGGTACTTGCTTGAAGACGTTAATGTCTTTGTAATATCCCATAAACAGGAGGAGTTGACTGATAAGTTTGATAACCTGATTAATTTTGAGAAGGTTAATGGATTCAGTAAGGCGATAAGGGGGACAGTCTAGAAACTGTACACTCTCTCCTTTTTTCGTAATGATTCTGTGTATAATAGGTTCATACGAAACAAACTGAATGTCTACAGTCAACTTTGAAGTTAAAGGTCAGTTAGCAAAGTTACTTGCTACAGAAGATCTTATCATTGAGAACAGAAACGTCTCTACTGCGTCCTTTGATGTTGTTAAGAGAGTTCTTACCCTTCCATTATGGGAGAAGGCTTCTGGGACCGTATATGACATGCTGGTGGGTCATGAGGTTGGTCATGCATTGTTCACCCCTCCTGATAATTGGAAAGAAAGATATCCTGACGTGCCTAAATCCTTTGTGAATGTCCTTGAGGATGTTCGTATTGAACGATTAATGAAGAGAAAGTATCCAGGCATAAACAAGAGTTTTTACAGTGGATACTCTGAGATGTTAGATCAGGATTTCTTTGGTATTGAAGGGGATGATCCAGAAGATTTAAAACTTATTGACAGAATCAATCTATATTACAAGGTAGGAAATCTTATAGATATACCGTTCACAGTTGGTGAATCCATTTACGTTAGAAGGGCTGCAGAAGCAGAAACCTTTGAAGATATTCTTAACCTTGCAAAAGACGTTGCGGAGTATAGTAAAGCCCATGATAACACTAACACCAAAAATACTCACACCCCTGTCCCAGTTGACTCTTCCCAAGATTCCGAGGGTGAAGGTGAACAGGAAGAAGATAACAGCTTTTCTGATTCTGAGTTGGAAAATTCTTCTATTGAAAATGAAGCTGAGAGACCAGATCCACAGGAACAGACTGCTATTGATGATACCGAAGATCAGTTTGAACCACAGGGAGGTGAGACTGGAGATGATTTCGAATCTCTCACAGATAAAAACCTTGAAGAAAATATCGAGAAACTTGCAGGAGACAGTCAACACTCAGACTTTGCATATGTTGAAGTCCCTCAAATAAATTTAGATACAGTTATTGGTAAGAATGAAGAGATTCATGAATACTTAGAGAATCATTATGTTGACACTCTAAAACAGTGGAACGAACCTGAGAGTAAGTATGGATACTACTCTACTCAGACTGATGATCCATTCCGTGAAGTTGATAGTGAGTATGCTGATTTTAGGAAGTCTGCTCAGAAGGAAGTTAATTATCTCGTAAAAGAATTTGAATGTAAGAAATCTGCAGATGCTTATGCTCGTTCTGCTACTGCTAGAACTGGTGTTTTAGATACTTCTGTTCTTCATCAATATAAGTTTAGTGAAGATATTTTTAAAAAGATAACTGTTGTCCCTGATGGCAAGAATCATGGATTAATATTCATCCTTGATTGGTCTGGATCTATGTCCGAGGTCCTCTTGGATACGGTTAAACAACTTTATAACTTGGTATGGTTTTGTAAGAAAGTTAGTATTCCATTTGAGGTATATGCCTTTAGTAATCAATGGAATTGCCCCCTACCTGACTGGGATAATTTACTGGAGAGTGGATATCCAAAGACCATATATCCTAAACCACATGTTGAAAGAAAATCTCATGAGTTGTTTATTGATGATGATTTTTCTTTAATGAATCTTTTAACCAGTAGAGTCAAGGGTAAGAAGTTGGAGAACCAACTCGCAAATCTTTATAGACTTGCTTACTCAATGGATATGTCTAAGAGATATACCTGTCATTATCAGTATCCTACAAGGTTGTCTCTTTCTGGTACTCCTTTAAATGAGGCTTTGATCTGTTTAAATCAAGTACTTCCAAAATTTCAAAAGGAAAACAATCTTCAGAAGGTACAATGTATTGTATTAACTGATGGTGAAGCAGCACCAGCAAGATATAGTGTTGATCTTAAACATCGTTATAATCCTGATGAGGTATACAGTGGTATGCGTCAATGCACATGGAAAAGAACTTTCTTGAGAGATCGTCCTACTGGTAAGGTGTATCAATTTGGAGGTCCAGATTATAGTGGAATTACAGAAACATTATTGAGGCAACTTAGAGGTAGGTTCCCTTATAGTAACTTTGTTGGAATAAGGGTACTTGCTCCTAAAGAAGTTAACAATTTTATTCGTAGATCTACTAATTGGGACTATGATAAGATTGGTAAATATACTGCACAATGGAAGAAAGACAAGACCATATCTCTACTAGATACTGGTTATCATACTTACTTTGGATTGTCTTCCAATAATTTGAACAGTGATACTGAATTTGAGGTTAAGGAGGATGCCACCAAGGCACAGATCCGTAGTGCTTTTAAGAAGTCTCTTAGGAGTAAGAAGATGAACAAGAAAGTCTTAGGAGAGTTCGTTAGTCTCATTGTTTAACCACTCAAATAAGTGTCACAATGCCTCGTTTAATCGGGGCTTTTTACTTTATAATGTATACATACAAACGAACACATCATGCCTTTTGCAACTAAAGTGAATCGGGATTCAATCGCCGACACATTGAGAAACCTTTTTGGAACCAAACTTACAGCAGCGGACGTAAGGGGTTACTGTAATTCTCAAGGTGTAGCATATCAAACCGTTACCAGAAAACTCGATGCCTACAAGACAGGTCGTGGAACATGGGATCTAACTATTGCTCAGAGGCTAGAGAGAACTCTTAATGCTCCTGCTGCTGTTCCTGCTCCCCCAGTTATAGAACAACAGAGTTTAATTCCAGAGAAGGATGACACCTTCATCAAGTTTGGTAATTTTAGTGACGTTAAGAAGATTATTCAATCTCGTCAATTTTATCCTACCTTTATCACTGGACTTTCTGGTAATGGTAAGACGTTCAGTGTAGAACAAGCTTGTGCTCAATTGGGTAGAGAACTTGTTCGAGTAAACATTACAATAGAAACAGATGAAGACGACCTTATTGGTGGGTTTCGCCTTGCTAATGGCGAGACAGTATGGCATAACGGTCCAGTCATCGAAGCATTACAACGTGGTGCAATCTTACTTCTGGATGAAGTGGACCTTGCATCTAATAAGATACTTTGCTTACAGTCTATCCTAGAAGGTAAAGGAGTATTTCTTAAGAAGATTGGCCAGTATGTTCAACCTGCAGCAGGATTTAATATCATCGCTACTGCAAATACAAAAGGTAAAGGATCTGACGATGGTAGATTCATAGGAACTAATGTTCTTAATGAAGCATTCTTAGAAAGATTCTGTGTTACCTTTGAACAACAGTATCCAACACCTCAGTCAGAACAGAAGATTTTGGGAAGAGTTGCTGCTCATTTGGGAGTTACTGATACCGAGTTCTGCAAACGTTTGGTAGACTGGGCAGACATCATCCGTAGAACCTTCTATGATGGAGGAGTTGAGGAAGTTATCAGTACACGTAGATTGGTACACATTGTACGTGCTTATTCCATATGGGGTAATAAGGAGAAGTCAATCGAAGTTTGTGTAAACAGATTTGATGATGAGACCAAACAGGCTTTCTTAGATCTCTATGATAAGGTAGATGGAGATGTTGACTTTAATCAGGTGGAGGAAAATGAGGAAAATTGATCCGAGTGAGTATATGGTAGATGGATGGGATAGTGCCCCATACCATGTCCATCCATATGTGAGAGGATCCCGTCACAATAAAATTGGGATGTGGATTATGTGGACATACTATGTTTTGTTTGCTGGTATGTT
>CEVZ01065200.1_pt1 | contig 18280 bp, 16 predicted proteins | sample 361371 | NCBI WGS metagenome assembly CEVZ01 (sample SAMEA2620217, study PRJEB7988) | marine metagenome | isolation source: saline water (ENVO:00002010), including
ATTTCACTACTTACTATTTGTGCTAATGGTCTTGAAAATAAAACTAAAGGTCTTGCCTCCAACCCTAATTTACCAGAATCATTACAACTCAGACTACTATTGCCTGAAAAGGATTTAAAAACTGGTAAAACAATAGGCGCATTTGGAGATACAAAATGGTCTATAATTTCTGAAAAGTATGAGGGAGATTATAATTACTATAAAACTTCAATAGTTGAACAATTAGCCATAAACAAAGGTGCAACAGGCTCAACTTTAAAATACATTTTGCAAAATTATTATGAAATATTAGGGAAAAAGATACTTAAGAAAATCGCTCAAAACCCTAATTCGTGGGAAGTGGGAGAAGATAATTACCAATTATTGATTGATAACTATCCAATCCCTCTATTAAATAACACAGAACAAGGAATAGACAATTTGAGAAATTTGTTTTGGAACAAAATTATTGAATTAGTAAAAAAGCCAGTAAAGCAAGACCCTGAAGAGATTTTCGCAATGAAGGTTTGTGATTTAAGCGGTAATAAAGAGAAATATGGGTTAGGTCAAATGATTGGATATGTATTAAATTCTGATTCTAATAATCCGAATAACGATGCAGTTATTTTAGATAGGATAGAAAGCCTTATTTCAGGAAAAAATGCCATTAGTGATTATTTGCAGATGTGGAAAGGTGGAACTTGGGATAAACCAATGCATAAGGGTAATTCAAATATAGAAAATACTTTCCCACTATCTAATGTTAGAGATAGCCCAAGAAACAGTAGTATTAGAGGTTATTCCCTTAAGAATAGTGCGGAAGGATTTGTTTATACGGGTGAAAATTATACATCTTATTGGCCTTATGTTCATAAAGATGTAATTTCTAATATGGAAAATCACTTTGAAGACCCTCAATTTATAGTTACTTTTGATGGTGGTTGTTTTACATACCTTCCAGTAACTAAATATGAATTAAACTATGCATCTAATTATTTAAATGATATGCAATTACTTGATGAATTGGTTTGGGATGGAAATAAAGGAGTTGCTAAAAGATTTGATTCTATTGATGAATTAAAAGAAGCAGTAATGCAATATTCTAGAAAATATGTTATTCCAGATGTTAGCAACTATTCTACATCTTATGAAACTAGAGAGCAAGCCTTAGATTACTTAAAAAGAAATTACGGAGTTGAAGACCCTGAAACTGGAAAGATTTATTATTCTGATAGCATAACAAGATTATCAGATACTGCTAAATTTAAAAATATTATTGAAAGTATAGATGCAGGAGTTGTTGAAGGTAAAATGAGAAATAAAAGTGCAATTTCTAAAATAAATACTAATTCAGGTCCTGTAAGAAATAGCACCATTACTGTTTATGAAGTTCATGAAGTAATTGAAAGCCCTACTAAACAACCTTCTGAATTATCTTTACTCTTGGAAAGAAGATTTGGAGTTTCTAGAGAAGATATAGATTTACTACCAAGTTCTGATTTAACTAACTATCAATATATTGGTAGAAAGAAGAATGTTGGTGGAAGATGGGTTAATTTTTCATTAGATTCAGTTGAATTTTATAATGAAATTGGATACACAGTAGATGGGTGGAATAAAGATTTAGTATTAGGTTTTGTTTCTAAGAAAAGAGATGAAAAGATACCTGATTGGAGATTAGAAATGACTCCTGCTAAATTGAAAACTATGTTTAGAAATTACATTAGAAACCCTTTGACTAATCATGATGATTTTATAATGTCAAGACAATTTATTAATGATATTAAGAAATCTAGTGCTAAGAAGGCAAAATCAGGAAGCACTAGACAATTAACTAGCCCCGTAGGAGATTATAATTTTAGATTAAATGATTTATTTGCTGTATTGGATAGGCATAAATTGTGGACTAAAGATATCATTAATGATTGTTTCAAGGAGTTGGTATCTCCTGGTTCAAATGTTTTTATCAACAATTACCCTAATGCAAAACCTACTGCTAATATATTGAAATTAACTTTGGCTGATACAGAAGTTAAACTAGAAGAATTGGGATTATTGGGAGTTATCTCAAACAGAGATGTTAAGTTTATTCAAGAATGGATTGTTAATAACTTTGCTAACGATTTGCCTATTTCATATGTTTATGAGTTAATTTCATATCCTGGCGCCTCTGAACAAGTTAAGGCATTGGTTAGAAATATTAGAAACGCAAGATTGGATGAATTTATTGATTATCAAAGACAATTGCAAGATGAAATGTTAGAAGGAGATGCTGAAGAATATGCTGCTGAAGAATATAATTCACATTATGAATTAATTGTTAAGAGATATTGTGATTTAAAACATCCTAAAGATTTAAATAAAAGAAGGGCTTTAATGGAAAACATTATATACGGGAAGAAACATATCCCAATTAGAGAACTTCAAAGAGTAGTAGGTGATGAGTGAAAATGTGTAATACTTGTGGATGTAAAAATGCAGAAGAAACTAATATTCAATTATCTGCTGAAAGAAGATATTCTGGTAAAAAGAAAGTAAAAACTAAGAAAACTTCTACTGGAAAATACATTTGTCCTGCTTGTGGAGAAAGATTTTCAACTAGGAAAGAAGCAAACAAGCACCAATATGAGAAAAACCATACGGGTGCTATCAAGGTAGAAGAAAAAAAGGAAGAGAAAAAGAAAGAGGAGAGTAAAACTACTACTTCAAGTAAAAAGGTTAGCAAAAAAAGAGAACTTATGAATGAAGCAAAGAAGTCAGTAGATACTGCGATTGCAGCAGGTATGCCTGAAAAAACTGCTATTGCCCAAGTTGCTAAAAAAATGAATGAAACTCCTAAAAAGGTGAAGGCTTGGTTAGATACTATAAAGGGAGAACAAAGAAGGAAGGGAGTTAACACTCCTTCAACTCCTAAAAAGGAAGAGCCGAAGGTTGAAGAAGTGGTGGAAGAAAAGGGAACTATTCACAGATTTAATAGGATTTCTGAAGATGCATTACAAATGATTAAGGGTGATTTAGAAAAAGCAGAGGGTATGGAACTGCATGTTGTTCCAGATACTGGTAATAATTTAATTTATTGTAGAACGGAATCTGATTACTACGCATTTGATTATCTTATGTTTTTATATGACTTTGTAGAAATTGAAATGGATACAGGAGATGTTATGTATGTTCTTGATTATTACAGTTCTAAGAAAGGAAAATTAAATGTTAAAATGAAAATACATGATATTGCTGAGAAATTAGATAGATTTATTGGTGATGTAGATGATGGTGGATGTCTAATTAATGGATTTGATTCAGAAGAAAGTTTGACTGTTTCACAAATAATGGGTAGAATGTCTGAATTTGACCCTAAGTGGATGGCTTGTGCAGGTGGTGCTTGGGATAAGCCTATTTCTACTAAAAAGCAAGAGCCTAAAAAAGAAGATGCAAAGGCATTACCTGCTCCTAAATCTGGTGGACAACAAACTCTTGCAGATTTTGTAGATAATACGGTTCAAAGCGAAGTGCAAAAAATTATTGAACAGGAAAAAGAAAAGATTGCAAGGGAAAATTATGTTGATGACATAGATGATGATGAATATACAAGATTTTTAGAATTAAATGATAAAGATGTCTTATCCCTTACTGAAAGTGAATGGGATGAATTACAAGGTTTATATTCTAAATATGAAGGTAGGGATGATTATGTTGATGAAACAATTAGAGAAGATGATGTTCCATTAGAAGGGGAGAAAATACAAGATGAAGGTCTAAAGCAGTTGTTTGAGCCTGCTGATAGGTCTAATAAAAATAAAGAAGAAGATAAAAAATTCAATCCTGATTCTAAAACTTATAATCAATTAGATGGATATGGCGCTGAAGAAGATGCTAGCGTTTATTATGGGTCTTATTATAGTAGCAGTTCAAGCACTACACCGAAGAAGAAACCCCCTCATTACTCTCCTGTATACGGAATGGATGTTAACAGAATTTATGTTGATAGATTGATTGATATTATGAAGTTTATGCCTCCTGAAAAGGATGAGTAGTTAACTCTTATATAGTTGGTTTTATACTCATAATATTATGTATGAACCAAAGGATTTTGCTGAAATAATTTTTAAACAAAGATATGCAATTACTGCTAACGAGACCTATGAAGAGGCTTGTCAAAGAGTTGCAAAACACGTTGCTATGGCTGAAAATGGAAGTAGAGAAAAATATGCTGAAAGATTTTCAAAGGCTATGGTAGAAAATAAATTCATTCCAGGTGGTAGAATTTGGTATGGTAGTGGAAGAATGAAAGGACAATTATTAAATTGTTTTGTAATTCCTACTGAGGATACTAGAGAGGGTTGGGGTAAGGCTGTTAATGATATGTTGATTATTTCAGGAACTGGAGGTGGAGTTGGTATGAATTTCAGTCCTGTAAGACCTAGAGGCGCTCCAATCAGAGGAACTGGTGGTGAATCTACAGGCGCAGTTTCTCTAATGGAAATTATTAATCAAACAGGAGAAGTTATTAAGGCTGGTGGCGGTAGAAGGACTGCATTAATGCAATGTCTTAGATATGACCATGCAGACATTCTAGAATTCCTACATAAAAAATTCAATAAAGTGGATGTAAATAAAGATAACCTAGTTGAATTTATGAATAATACTTATCCTAACTTGCCTAAAGATGATTTAGATAGGATTGTTGAAATGTATTCAGGAGATTTTGAAGAAGTAGTTAAGTCTTTGATTAAATATCAACTTGACCAAAGATTGAAAAATGCAAATGTTTCTGTTTTGGTTGACCAGAAATTTTTTGACTCTATTCAAAATGATGAGTATATTGAATTTGAATGGGGTGGTAAAGAAATGGGAAGAGTTAAGGCAAAGGAAATCTGGGATATTATTATTAAAAACTCTTGGGAATCTGGAGAGCCTGGGATTTTGAATCAAGGCTTTGCAAATGATATGAATAATATTTGGTATCATAAGAAATTAGTTAGCACAAACCCTTGTGGTGAAATTTGGCTTGAAGAATATGGTTGTTGTGATTTGGGCGCCATTAATTTGGTTAACCATATTGATTCTGAAACTAATGATATTGATTGGGATTCTTTAGCAGATACTGTTACTTTAGGTGTTAGATTTTTAGACAATGTATTGGATGTAAATGTTTATCCTTTGAAGAAGATTGAACAAAATTGTCAAGAAGTTAGAAGAATTGGATTAGGTATTATGGGATTAGGTCATGCTTTGATTAAGTTAGGCTTAAAGTATAATAACGCAGAGGGAAGAAAAATGGTAGATAAGATTTTCAATTTTATTAAAAAGAGAAGTTATGAGGCTTCAACTTATTTGGCTGCTGAGAAAGGACCATTCCCTGCTTTTGATTCAGAAAAGTTTTTGGAATCTGGTTTTTGTAAGACTTTGACTAAGGGAACTAGGGCAAAGATTAGAGAATATGGTATTAGGAATTGTGCAATATTGACTATCGCACCTACGGGGACTACTTCTATCATGGCGGCTACTTCATCTGGGATTGAACCTGTATTTAGTGCAGGATATAAGAGAAGATATTATGCTTCAGAAGATGATTCTAATGAAAGAGTAATCAAAGAAGAAATTGTAATTGACCCATTGTTTAAAGATTTATATGAGCAAAATTATGATTTGTCTGCATTTGTATCAGCACACGAAATTGATGTTGAAGACCATTTAAGAATGCAAAGTGTAGTTCAAAAACATATTGATAATGCAGTAAGTAAAACTATTAATCTGCCTAATGATTATCCTGTAGATAAATATGGTTCTTTACTCCTTAAATATGGTCCTAAGTTAAAAGGAACTACAGTTTATAGAAGTGGAAGTAGAGGGAATGAGCCTTTAGTTCCATTAGAAATTGAAGAGGCGATTTCATATCTAAAGGAACAAGAAGTTGAAATTGGGGCAGCACAAAGTGATTGTCCAAGCGGTATTTGTGAAATTTGATAGTTAAAGTTTAAATATCAAAAATTGATTCAAGGTGATTATATGAAGATTGTAATTGAGAATAAAACTAAAAGAGTGTTAAATAAAAATGTTGAATTATCTAATAATATCTATAAAACCTTAAACGACATTGAGATTTTTCTAAGCCAAGCACATTTTAAGGGGAACTTAATTTTAGAAGGTAATGAGAAAAAATTCATTTTAACTTTAAATCCTATGCAATATGTTAGTGATTATTTATTATTAGACATTCAAGAACAGATTAAATATTTAGTAAAATGTAATAGAGAATTGAAGTATCCTTTAGAGGTTAATTAGTAATTATTATATATCAAATACACAGATAATAAGTCATGGTCAATAAACTTAGGACTACTCTTTGGTCTTCATTAAATACTGTAATGCCAAGAGATGAGAGTTCAATTATTACTATGGTAACTAGGATTTTGACTCAACTTACCATAAAAAGTCCTGCGATTCCAAAGGGAACTGAAAGGTGGGAAAAGGCAGAAGCCTATTTGGTTGGCGGTGCTGCGAGAGATATACTTCTCAAAAAAACGCCTAGAGATTTTGATTTTGCCACTAATGCATCAGTATCAGACATAGTAAAGGTATTGACTCCTTTAAAAACTCAATATGGTGATTCAAAGTTAGTTAGAATGAGAAATTATCTTCAAGAAGTTAATTCTGATGGAGAAGTTATTTCATCATTAAGTGAATCTCAATTATATGAGATATTGGCTGAAGAAGATAGTGTTCAATTGAGATATTATAGACCTATGGTTTCTGCTCAAATTTATAATAGTAAATCTAAAAGAACTTGGGATTTTGAAATTGCATCTTATCAAATATACCAACCTCCCATAATTGATGATGATGGTAATTATCAAACTAATACATTAATGGTTAAATCTTTAGAAGAACATTTAGTAAATTCTGATTTTACTATTAATTCACTTGCTATTGATAAAGATGGTAGAATACAAGATTTCACAGGCGGGTTAGAAGACCTAAAATCAGGATTGGTTAAAACAACATCAGACCCTGAAGAAATCTTTAGAAACCAACCAAGGACTATGCTCAGGGCTATTAAATTATCAACTAATGAGGGATTCAAATTAGATAAACAGACAGAGACCGCATTAAAAAAGGTAAAGTTTGAAGAGTTGATTCCAGTTAGACCAAATATTAAAAGACAATTGATTAATGAAATTTTAATGACTTCTTCTGGAATTCAGATGTTGAATAAATATGGCATAACTGAACAATTAATTTACGAATATGGGGGAGTTCCTAGCAAAGATATTTTGAAAAGAATTACATTAGGATATAAAAATTTGAATAGATATATGAGACCTCCAAAAGCAGGAGAAATAGACACTTCTAAGGACGCTATACAGGCTCTTTTAATTTATTTTATCTCTGAAAGTTATGCCGATTCTTCAGTATCAATTGAAAGCAACTATGTTAAGGATAGTCAAAAACAAAGTTTAACTCCTGAACTTTACAAAGCAATACATTATTACAAATATTTTAGACCTCCTGAAATATTAAGGAAGCAATTTAGCATATTTTTTAGAGCAATTCAAAAATATTTAGATTCTGTCATACCTACTGATTTATATGAAGTCAAAAAGGAATTAGATTCATTCTTTGAAAAAACCACAGGGTTGTTAGTTCCAAAAGATTTACTTAATTGTTTTAATTCAGTAATCATACCGATTTGTTTAGATAAAGGTATTTCTTTTGATAAAATATCTAGTAAAAATAGATTTTTGTTTAATTTATACAGCGCTAAATATCAAAATTTATTAAAATATCAAGACAAGGCAATTAAACATATTGTTTCTTATTATAATATTACAGATGATGAAGCAAGTCAAATTTGTAAAGATGCTATTGCTAATGTAATGATTACAAAAGATAAATCTGCTTCTTGGGAATTTATATTAACTAATATGTTGACTTCTTCAAAATACAATCTATCATTTACGGGAGATATTAAACAAATTGCTGGTGTTTTAGATAATAAAAAGAATTATGAATATTCAATGGAAAAGATAATTTCAGAATATTGTCATAAAACCTCAATTAAAGGTGCGATAAATCAAACCATTGAACAAAAAGAAATGAGGGATTTGAGAGAGTATATTGATGCTTATGAGGAATTTGCAGACGAACTTGAAGATTGGGAAGACGAACAAATAGAAACACTTGAATTCTTTAGAAAGGTTATTAATTTAATTATTTTCAATTGGGTAGTAGGTTTTACTCCAGAAGGCAAGGCACCAAAGATTAGAACTTGGGTAAATAAATGGTTTTCATATCCATTAGATTCTATGCTTTTTAGTGATATTGAAATTATTGCAGATAATAGAGATATTAAAAAGAATAAAAATGTTTTGATTGAAAAAATGACTTCCGAAGAATTAAAAACATATGATAAATTACAATTTGAATATAATAAATTTATGAGTTATGGACATAGTATTTGGAATGATAATTTAACTGAGGCTATGAGGTTGGTTTTAGATTCTGCAAGAGATAAAACTATTGAACTCTTAAAGGATGAAAATTCATATTCTTCATTTTTCCCACAGAAAATGATAGTTGATAATGATATGACTTATATCTCTGAATTAAATATGAATCCTGGATTTGGTCAACAATTTGAAAGTTGTCCGAGTTGCGGTGGCAAAGATTTTATGAAATTTATCAATCCAGAAGGTGAAGATATTTTAAGATGTATTACTAAAAATTGCTATATTGAAATTGATAATTCAAAACAATTAAAATATTACAATAGAAATATGAATGCTAGACAACTTGATTGGATTATGTTTTATGAAAACACTTATGTTCATAAACCCGTAGTTTCAAATATTTATGAAAGATTACAACTTTCTTTAAGTAAGGAAGATAGAAAAACATTGAATACTTGTAAAAACGAATATAACAATCACATGTATAATGTTCACAAGAATTTTAGAGAAAGTTATGATATTATTGATATAGATAATCCAGACTTTGAGTGGGCTAAAACTGCATCTACTTTCTTTGAGAAATACAGGAGAAAGATTTTAGATATAAACATTCAACAAACTAGAGACCAATTAGTTAAAAGAGAAGTTTTTGCTGAATCAGATTTTGATAGAGATAAAAGCAAAAAATCTGAAGATGCAATTTATGAGTATTCATTGGTTTATGATTGGATTTTGTTTAATTCTGAAAATTCATACAAACTTACTAAAATAGATTTTATTAGGTCTATCTTTAATTCTTATATCAGACATTCTGGGAAAAATAAAAAATTCTTACCTTTGCAAAGAGAATATTATGATTTGGTAGATAATCCAGAAAATTGGTCGGATTATTATGGTAAGCATTACAAAGATATTGCTATGAATTATTACAAATCTTTAAGAAATATGGTAAAGAAAGATGAATTACTTATAGATAGCAAATATTGGAAAACTAATAGAGAAATTTATAAGTTCTTAAATGATAAAACTTGGTTTGAGGAAGCACATATGGAAAACATAGTTCCACTATTTTATTCAACTAGAAAATGGTTTGATTTAGAAACTAAGTTAGAAGGAGATGATAAATTAGTAGTATTAAATGAATTATCTACTATTATATACTCTATTTTGGAAATACACAACCCTCAATCTTGGGGAGATGTTGCTAGAATTTATAATGAACTGCCTATTGAAAAGATGGAATATGGATTACTTACTGCTAACTTAGCAAAATACATATATGATAAATGTATTCAACCATATGTTGATTAGTTTATAAATAAAAGTTACAAAACACCGAAACCTTAATATACTGCATGTATTATGGAGATTTAGTGATAAGTATGTTTAGCAATAAGTATAAGAGTTGGCCGAAGGTTGATTCATGTTCAGATGTTCAATCATTTGTTGATTCCATGTGTGAAGCCTATAATGTTCCACCTATTAAAGTTATCGTTAAGTCAACTAATTGGGTTGAATGGTTTGCTGGCGAAGGAGTTAGTGCTTGTGCATTTTGGCCTAATGAGGGTGAAGAAGATGCAAAGTTTGGCAAGTATATTGTTTTTGATGGTCAAACTTGTAGGATTTCTGGCAAAGATAGAAATGTTCCAATCAAAGTTAATCACAAGTGGCAAGTAGTTGAAAAGATACATACTATCATTCATGAGTTTATTCACCATTATTTTTATCATCATCATGGTATCAATACTGATAATCACGGCAAAGAGTTTAGAAAGATGGAGAAGAAAATGAATGCAGAATATGGCATTTACTATTTCTACGCTTGGAACAAATATGCTAAGTATTTTCATAACTTTTGGGGCATTCCATTTGGAAGTAAAAAGCCTACTGCAAAAGATAGAGGTTGGGTTTGCTAAAACTTTATTAAGGTAAAGCCATAAATATACATATGGGCGTATAGTGTAGTCTGGATATCACATTGGCCTTCTAAGCCGATAACACGGGTTCAAATCCTGTTACGCCCGCCACTTTCAATAGATAAAGATAAGATTTAAATAGAATAAATAGTTATGAGACGATATGAATCAATTTCTGACTTATGCAGGGTATTTCTGTTTATCATCTATAATCATTTTATCTGTAATTTTTTTCATATGGAATCTTTTTAGAGAAAAACCAGATTTCAGAATGGATGCGTGGTAGTAAAACACATAACCTTTATATATCAAATTGATGTAAATTATATTATGTCAATTCTAGGGTTATTCTTTTTAATTTCAGGAATCGGTGGCTTATCAAGAAGTGCACAAGCCTTTCTAACAACTGGAGAGTTTAGACAATTTAGCATTTTCGTTTCCTTAACTATGATTATCTTGGGGCTTTCTAGAATCAAAGCCAAGGAAGAAAGAGAAAAAGATAGAATTGATGCTAAAAAATATAGAGAATCATTAGCCGCAGATACAATCTTTAGAGGCAAAAGACCTTCTCCCTCTACTAGTGCAACTTCTGTAAATGTAGGAACAGTAATGAGGGGTGGAAATGGTAAATTGTGGGTTTGTAGAACCTATAATAGAGGAGGAAAAAGAATTAAAAGGTGGGTTCTATCTTGAGAAACTACCCTAAAGAATATTATTCTAAAGAAGATAAACTAATACACAAGGCAGGTTATACTTTGGCTTTAGGAGTTATGGGTATTGGATTATTAGAAACCTTACATTCAATTCCCTATATTGTAAAGGGTCAATCAAATATAGTTGGAATTGCATTAGGTCCTTCAGGAATGGTATTAGGTGGAATTCTTGCAGGTCTATACCTAAAAGAAGCAGGAGTTGTTTATTGATGGGAACTATTTTCAAAAATATTGAAAGAGATTTTGAAGGAATTAGGGGTGCTCAAATAATTGTAGGAGTTCTCTCTTTTGCTTGCAGTTTAACCTTGTATTCTATCACTAAATTATTTGATATGGGAACATTAGGGACTGGAATGTTTTTATTCGGTTCTGCATTTTTCATGTTCCTTTCAATGGCAATATTTTTAGAACAATTATACCTATAAGAACTATTAAATAGGTGAATAAACAGTTTCAAAATATGGCAAAGAAGATGAATGCTTACATGAAGGCACTTCAGAAGGCTAGAAAGAGTGGGGCTGCGTCCTTTTCTTACAATGGGAAGACCTATGTAAAGAAGACGACAAAGACTGGTCTTGTAGTATACAAGGCTAAGTAATTACTAATTCTTAGTTTCTGAATGTTTAGTATTGAATGGGTTATGGCTTAAAGGGCTGTAATCTGAAATTATAGTATAAGATTAACCTTTAAATATCTGAAAGGTTAAGTGGTTAGTATGGATAAGAAGGGTGTTAGTGTAGCATTAGGTATTGCCGCCCTTTCTGGTATAGTATCTGTGATAAGTGGAAAAAATAAAAAAGTGTTTAGTTTTTCCTCTGAATCTTGGATGGCGGGAGATGATTTGCCACCTCAAGTTCAAAGCATGGTAAAGGAATATATTGAATCTGGACAAAATCCTAAAGGCATTGGAAGTTTGATGCCTAAAATTTTATCTCAGATAACTGTTCAAAACCAAGATAAAGGAAGGCTTATTGGAGCATTAAACAACGAGGCTAGGAAATATACTCCTGGCGCCCCCGTAATTAAAAGAAAGGCTCCAAAGTTTGCAGGAACTCCTTTCAAAAATTTACCTCCATTGCCCAAGGGAAAAGATGAGTATGTTTTAAGAATGGCTCCAAACCCTAACGCAGCCTTAACAATGGCTCACGGTTTAGGGATTTTAGTCAATGAACTATATGTTGAAAAATATAAAGAAGCAGGTTTTAAAGCAAAATCTGTTTTAAGATTAGATGATACAGACCCTGATGAAAAACCACCATTAGCAGATTTCTACAAAGATAAATCTTCTCTAGTTTTCCAAGATTATAGATGGATGTCAGGAAAAGACCCTGATATTACCTATATTGCTAGCGATAACTACAAAGACCATTATCAAGGAATTGAAAGATTGATGAATATGAGGTATAAAGGTAGAATGGGTGGTGGAATGGCTTACTTAGTTGAAGGAATGCCTGGAACTTCTATTGAATCAAATATGCAAAGGTGTAGGGCTAAATCGGTTGAAGAAAATATCCAACAATTCCAATGGTTAGTTAATAATCAAAAGTCATTTTATGTATCAGAAAATGGTGAAATTATTCAAGATGATACCGCCCCTATGCCTGAAATTAGATTGAGATTATCACCTGCGATAATTCAAGAATTAGCAGAAGATTTGATGTCTGAATCTAGGGCTATGAAATTCCAAGATGCTAAAATTATGAGGTTGTGTAAAAACCCACACCCTAGACATCCAGATATTAGACTATGGCCTACTCTGAAATATCAAGGTCCATTTGATGATTGGGTTTTAAACACTTCTCATGTAGTAAGAGGTGCTGATTTAATTGACCAAGAAGATTTCTATCATTTCTTTTATCCTTATGTATTTAGTAATTGGAGCGATTGGCATTCAAATTCTCAATTGCCTGTATTCTTATATTGGCCTAGGTTTAATTTCATTGATATGGATAAATATCTATCGTTTCAAGACCCTAAAACAGGAAAAACAATAGGAATTAATACTATGTCTTCTTCTGCATTATCTAAAATAGTAAAAAATCCTCCATTTAATGGAAATTGGGAACATGAAGATTTACCAACTATTAATTCTTTGAGGTTAAAGGGTTATAAGCCAGCAGAAGTTAAAAGATGGTGGTTTAGTAAATTTGAAAAGAAATATGCAACTTCTTATGGTAAGGCAGAATTACTAAGATATCCTCTTCAAGAAAGAAACAAAGACGGCTCAGTTAACTTTAATAAAAATTGGTATCATGGTAGAGGAATTATTAAAGTAAATGGATTAAATATTAACTTTATCCCACCTGTAAAATCCTTTAGAAAGCCTAAATTCCAAGACATGAATTATGAAGAAACTATTGGATATTTGAACAATTTAGTTCAAAATTGTCCTAAAGACATTAATCAATGGGATTCATCAGAATTTGAAGAATTTATGAGTAATCTATCAAAGGGAATGTCTAAATTAAGGCTAGGAGACCTTCAATTTTAGGGGGTTTTAGGCTGTATTCAAGATTAAAATCTGCTTTATTGACATCTTTGGCAGGTTTTGGAGCAGTAATTATGGGTAAAAGGCTTGTCCCCTATGATGAGTCTTTTTCTTACCAATATAAAGATAAGGGTCTTTTTAATACTTTGTCTTCTTATAATATCTCTTTTCCTAAAGATTATATTACATTTGTCATAGTAGGTGGCTTAGTTTGGCCTTGGTTACAGAAAAAAACTGGGTGGAGTAATAAAGTAATGTATGCATTAGGAAGTTTAACCTTTTTATACATAATTTCTACTGATGGAAAAAATCTTTTACCTAAAAAGAATTATGAACACCAATTTGATAATAAATATTGGTATGATAATACCAAATATGGAACTGATTATAATGCATTAAGAAAGGATAAATTGTATAATTATCCTGAAAATACAATTAAAGACAAAAAATATGAAGATTGGGGCGAAAAAACAGAAGGATATCCAGTTATCCTAGGTGCAACAATTTATTCATTGTTTTTCTATGGTCTTTTAGGCAAATCTATCTATTATTTATTTAACGATGCGCCTAAAATTTACCCGTTTATTGATGATTAGTCGTTTTTTCATTACATTCGCAAAGTTTTTGGATTCTCCACCAAATCCCACAAACTTCACATTGACTTGGAATAGCGCCACACATCTTAATCCTGCTCCTTTTCCTCAATATACCTTGAAATGCCTTCCATTCTTTGCTTGTGTGGTGGACCATGAGGAATTTGCTCATAATCTGGCTCCCAAGCCTCATTACATTGAGGACAATACATAAAATCTTCGTCACCTATCACGATGGGTGTCATAATAACATAATAGTCTGTATCCTTATCAATGCAGCCATTCCAACAATAAATAGTCTTATTCATAAAAAATCAACTCTCTCCATATGTATTTAAACCTTTTGTATAAATCAAACTGTTTCATACTCTGCTGCAAAGTTTTTAATGATATTTTCATTATCTGAAATGTCCTCATTACAATCAAAACAGTAATGATATACATAATCTTCAGTCTCAAATCTCTTCATCTCGGCTCCACAACAAAAACAATTATTATCTTTCATAATTCTCCCCTTACTTAGCCGTAATACTAACTACTTTATAAACATTTCGGTGAGATGCAAAAAACAATCTTTAAATATCTAAAGAAACAATTAAAATATATGGCTGAAGATGATAGTCCAGAAGATATTACCGAGTTAGCGAAGCAGGCTAAGGTAGTGGCTGAGGCGACAGGAAGAGATGAAGCAGATGTTTTGGCTGATTTGTTAGATGATGGTATTGTTAATAACTCTCACAAAGCGCCAGAAAAAGATTTAGTTACTCAATTAAAAGAGGCTGCAGAGTTAATTACTACTGTTCAGAGTATTAATCAAGAAGTTTCTGAAAATAGAGTTTTGAATGGAGGAGATAATTCTACAGAAGTTAAGGTAGAAACCACTTTAGAAGGCGATATTGTAGATAGAGCAATTGCATCAGTCCATAGAAAGGCAGAAAATATTAAAAAAATTGCATTAATTGTAGCACCAGTTCTCTTATTGTTAACTGGTGGTAGTATGGAAGCATTTGGGTTGACAAATTGGCTTGGTTCGGATGATGATGATTATGATGATGATGATTATTATGTGGATTATGGCGGTTGCACAGCCCCTGATGCAGATAATTATGACCCGATGGCTTCTTGGGACGATGGTTCTTGTTATTGGCATGATAATAATGGAGGTGGTGGAGGTCCCCCACACCAATCTTGTGATTGGCAATGGAGTGATTCATCATATACAGATGATGGACAACCAAATACTCTTTTTATAGTAGGTAGTTTTTCAAGTTTCCAATGTCCTCACGAAATGGAAGGTGATTTTAGAGTCCACCTATTTAAAGACGGACAACATTATGACGAAGATGAATTTTTTGGAATTAGTTTTAGAGAATCATACGACATTTATCATTCATTTGAAGATTTAGAAGAGGGCGACTACACAATTCAATTTAGATTTGATACTTATGATGGTTCAAATTGGAATTGGGATTCCCCCCACAGTTATTATTTTGAACAGGCTTGTGTTCCTTCCGTAAGTTATGATAATTTAGTATTAATCACTAATAATGATGATTTAACTGTTGAAGCAGATTTTCAAGATGAAAATGGTTGTGGAGCAGAAATTCAAGTTATGATTTCAACTTATCTAAATGATGCTTATGTTGAATCAATTGAATATGAAGATATTCAAACATTTTGGATTTCAGAGGTTGGAACCACTAATATTAAGGTTGAAAATTATGATGGTTTGAAGGATTTAGAAGATGGTAATTGGAAGGTTGAATTTAGATTTAGAACAGTTAATGGTAATGAGAATTGTTGTGAAATGTCAAATGAAGTAGAAATTGATGAAATTGAAGATGTAATCTATGGTTGCACAGATTCCTCAGCGACTAATTATGATGCAGAAGCAACAGAAGACGATGGTTCGTGTGAATATCCCGAACCTGAAGACCCCTGCGATGTTGAAATTATCAATCATTATAGAGGTCATGTAGCCGATGATGCCGAGCAAGACGCTATCTTAGTCGCCTTTAGAGTCGTTCCAAGTAATTGTGAAGGAGAGCAAATTGAAATTGATATTCAATTGTTCCAAAACGGCTATGATGCAAATTATTCTCATTGGCAAATTGTAAGTGGTGATGTTCCCATTGATATTTCCCATACCTTTGACGGTGTTGCCGTAGGCAATTCATGGACACCGACCATTATTGCTTCTTTGGATAGCGATATTTTGGAACAGGTTTGGTTTTGGGGAATTGATATTGTGGAACAAGAACCCGAAACTTGTGAAATTAATCTGTTTGGTATTCAATTACAAACTAATAACACTTCGGCTGTTATTAATTTTGACCTTGATTGTGGTTATGATACAAACGACCTTGAAGGCTACAATGTAAGTGTCCAATTTTTAGTTTATCATGTAAATGAAACTAATAGTGGTCCAAATGCAACAGGACCATTGGAATGGACTACTCAAACATATTACATTCAAGGATATGCTGATGATGTTAAAACTTTGTTGTTAGATAATTTTACTGTTGAAAATACTACTCATTATGATTTCTATTGGTATGCTATTTGGGAAGATGCTGATGGAAACCAACAATATATTGAACAAACTTGGTTAAATAGAGAGATAAACCCCTAGGTGAAGATATGAAAGAAAGAAATTTGCTTTTGGAATCAATAGTGGTAGGGATTACTACATTATCTATAGGTTCAGCATTAATGTTAGTTCCAATTGAAGGAATTTGGTTTGCTTATTTTGGAACTTTTTTAATTGGTTTTATTGCACATTATGGTTTTGAAAAATTAGGATTGAATGAGTGGTTTTGTAAGGAGGTTATGTAATGAAAATAGATTGGGAAGTTAGAATTACTTACAATTCACTAATGGTTGCTTTAGTTTCATTACCATTGGTTTTTGCTTTTATGATTTTATCATATCAACTTATCACAACTGCCTTTGTTGATGCTCAAGTTAGAGAAGACATTGAAGCATATATAGCAGTATTGGGTATTCTTTCTGGACCTGCTTATATGGCTATTTCAAGATTCTTTGATAGGTGGAATGCAGAAGAAGAAGAACATATTGAAGCAGTTAGAAGACAACACAAAACTGAAAACGACATAATGAGGGCTAAGGGAAGTTTAGTTGCTGATGAAGAAAATGTAGAAATAAGAAATTATCCTATACTTCAGCCTGTGGTTCAAGAGGAAGAAGGCGAATAATCTAAAACTTTATAAAGGTATTAAATCTAAGACCTTACTAGGTGATAATATGGTAAGCCAAGTAAGTATGTTAATGGAACATTTTGAAAGAAAGGATAGTATAACAGGAGTAGAGGCTGCTGCAGTCTATAAAATTAGGTCTTTGCCTAGAAGAATTATGGATTTGAAGGAAAGAGGATATGTTTTTACTCATGAATGGAAGAAAGATGTTACAGGACAGAAGTATATGAGATATATTTTGATTAGTTCCCCCAGCATTCAGTAAAGTTTAAATAGTTATTAAAATAATTTTAAACTAGAGGGAACAGTGGGTTCCCTATGAATGAAAAAAAAGTGAAAATATGGTGAACAAGAATATATATGAGAACAAGAAGACAAATAAGGCGATTTTTACGGCAATCATGCTAATGTTGATGAGCATTAGTGCTGTTGCTGCAGATGGAACTGACCCATTAGACCCTTCCGATGGTGGGGCTGATTGGGATGGTGATGGCCTAACGAATGCTGAAGAACAAAATCAAGGAACCAACTTTAATAATCCTGATTCAGATGGTGATGGATTACCAGACGGTTGGGAAGTTTCTAATGGTTTAGACCCTCTTAATGGTGGGGACGCAAATGGCGACCCTGACGGTGATGGTTTAACTAATTCACAAGAATATCAAAAAGGAACTAATCCTAACAATGCCGATACTGACGGTGACGGCAAACCTGATGGCACAGATAATTATCCTAACGACCCTAATGATGGCGAGTTTAGTGATTCTGATGGTGACGGTATTCCTGATGCTTATGACCCCGACTATCAAGAATCTCAAGCAGGTTCTGGAAATGGAGGGACTGAAGGTGGCGGTGAATCTAACGACAATGGACAAGGCGAAGGTCAAGGACAAGGTCAAGGACAAGGTCAAGGACAAGGTCAAGGA